>Ga0137433_1000328_pt1 | contig 27004 bp, 26 predicted proteins | sample EasRivERMZT840_2_FD_102335 | JGI IMG/M metagenome (GOLD analysis project Ga0137433, IMG submission 102335) | Soil microbial communities from meander-bound floodplain in the East River, Colorado, USA - East River MetaG ERMZT840_2 | ecosystem: Environmental > Terrestrial > Soil > Floodplain ...
GGAGGGCGGGTAAAGCGAAGGCTAAAGAAATAAGTGGCATGCAGGAAGGTGCCCCCGCCGGCACAATCCTGGCTCATCTATGTGCAGTTTTGAACAGATCCTGGCTGTGGACCGGCGATAGTCTCTGCTTCTGGAGAACGACAAACGTGAGATTTATGGGCTTTGACTTCAACTGCGTTAGTGGATATTGCGCTTCGGCGCCGTCATATCAGTTACTGCGATTGCGAGGACCAAACGCATGAGGTTCGGCAGCCGTTGGATATATGAGGGGGGCAACTTGAAGAGCCAATTCGATCCATCATTCGGCGAAGCCTTGCTTGGCTTTAATCGTGAGGCGGTTGTTTATTGCCAGGGCCTGTCAGACACCGTTGCGCACGACTACGCGATGGAGTACGCAAGGATGCTTCAGAACCGGGCAAAAGGGTTCGATAATTCACTTCCTCGAATTCCGTACGGGCTATTCGAGCCGAATCGCAACCTCATCCGCGCCACGTTGGAAAGAATGCTGGATACTTATTTTCCGTCCAAATCGCACAACGTTAAGGATCATGACGGATGAGGATTGGCTCAAGGTGTTCTCGCTAGAATTGAAAGAACGGCTCCAGAAAAAGCTTCGCCACGTCTTCGTGATTGCCGACACCATCGCCATAGCCGACTTTTCCGTTCATGAAGGCTAAAACCAGATTCCCCTGCTTCGCGACAGCATCGGCGCCCTTCCGCTGTGTCGTGGTGATGCTGTAGTTGACGGAAGTTGCGCCACTGTTTAACTGAGCCTTCACGAACGCCCTTGTGTAGCCACCTCTCTCGATCACCAAACCACTTGTGGAGGACTTCTCGAAATGATCGATTCGCCGTTCCGGCTCGGGAAATTCCGCATTGAACATTTGGACGGAAGCCTCAAGCGTATCTATCAGATCATTCCAAAACGGTTCAGCTTTCGCCTTGAGTGCGGCCATCGCTTCGGTTTGCCGGTCGCGGGCCGCCTTTTGTTCTTTCTCGGCCAACCTGATTTCAGAGGCTCGAACTGTGATCCAGTCTGACATGTGATCCTCGCTTTACTGCTCTGCACACCGCGCTTGCCGTCTTAGATCAATTCCGAAATAAACTTATTCACAACATGGGGTGCAATCCGGAGTTCTCTATGTGCCAGAGGTCCTCCCTCGTCGAGGACCGGTTCGGCCTGGTCGAGTGAAGGTAAGTCTTTTCTCTGAAAGAACCTTCCGATCGGGATTTCGTCCCCCCAGATCACGGCGCGTTTCATCGCTTCGTGCCAATCGGACGAATCGTAGGACGGGTCATCTTCCAGTTTTCGGACCCGATCCCGGAACCATGCATAGGTATTGTCGTGGTTGTAAGTGACGCAAGGACTGAACACGTCTATGAAAGCGAAGCCCTTGTGCTCAAGCCCCTGCTTCATCAGATCTCCGAGATGTTTGGGGTCCGCGCTAAAAGCCCGCGCCACAAAGGTGGCGCCGGCAGCGAGAGCAAGCGCGATGGGATTGATCGGCTCTTCAACATTGCCGTAAGGCATCGACTTGGTTTTCATTCCTTTTCGGCTGGTGGGAGACGTCTGACCGGTAGTCAGCCCATAGATTTGATTGTCCATTACGACATAAAGCAAATCGACGTTTCGGCGAATGGTGTGAATGAAATGATTTCCGCCAATGCCGAATCCGTCTCCATCGCCTCCCGTCACGACCACGTGCAGTTTATGGTTCGCCATCTTCACGCCGGTTGCTACTGCCAGCGACCGGCCGTGCAGAGTATGCATGCCGTAAGTGTCGATGAAGCCGGGCAGGTTGGAGGAACAACCGATGCCGCTCACGGTAACGACCTCGTACGGTTGGACATTCATTTCCGCCAGGACCTTCTGTAGCGAAGACAAAACGCCGAAGTCTCCGCAGCCCGGACACCAATCCGGATCGACCTTTCCTTTGAAATCGGCTGCCGTCAATGGCTGTTGTTCAAGTACGGTCGTCATATCTACTTCCTCCAGGTAGCGTCAGGACGCTGCGCGCCCTACACCATGATTTCGTGCATCGGCACGGACAGCTTCGTCTTGCCGGCTAATTGTTCTTTGACTGCTTCCACAATGTGATGCGGCATGAAAGGCTCGCCGTCGTACTTTCGGATGTGGCCATCCGGGACGTAGCTCGTCTCGCTCCGGAGGTACCGGGCGAATTGTCCGCTGTAGTTATTCTCCACGACGATCGTATGCCTGGAAGCCTTCAGGATTTCCACGATGGCTTCTCCGTGCAATGGAACCAGCCATCGGATCTGAAGCCGGTTTGCGGAGATGCCTTCTTCATTCAAAATCTCTGCAGCTTCGCGAATGACACCTTCGGTGGAACCCCACCCGACGAGCGTTACGTCCGCGGATGATGCGCCGATAAGTACGGGAGGCGGGACGGCCGCTTCGATGCCGGCTACTTTCCGTTGGCGCTTTTCCATCATCGCCCTCCGTTTGATCGGGTTCGTGAATTCGTCGCTGATGAGCACGCCGTTTTCGTCGTGCTCGTCCGTGGATGCCGTGTGGGTATGACCGGGCACGCCGGGAATCGCGCGCGGAGAGATACCGCTTTCTGTGATTTTGTAGCGCTTGTAACCATTCGCTCCGGTCGTGGAATTCGCGGAAACGATCATCTCGCCCCGATCGATTTCCGTATCGAAGTTCAGGTGTTTTGGATCAACGGACGAACGGCCTTCCGAGAGCAGCAAGTCGCCGAGGATGATTCCCGGACACTGGAAACGGTCAGCCAGGTTGTGCATCTCGGGCACCAGCTTGAAGCAGTCCAGAATGTCAGTCGGCGCGGCAATGAGTCTTGGAAAGTCGCCGAAGCCGGCTCCCAACATTTGCCAGAGATCCCCTTGTTCGGTTTTGGTCGGCACGCCCGTGGACGGGCCGGCTCGTTGCACGTCGATGACTACGACCGGAGTTTCCATCATCGCCGACATGCCCAGGCCCTCTGTCATCAGCGCGAATCCACCGCCCGAAGTTGCGCACATTGCGCGAACGCCGGCGTGAGCGGCGCCGATGGCCATGTTGATCACGCCGATTTCATCTTCGACCTGCCGGACCATGATTCCGGCTTCACGGGCGTGCGCCGCCATCCAATGCAGCACGCCTGTCGACGGACTCATTGGATAAGCACAGTAGAACTTCACTCCGGCTGCCGCGCCCCCCATGGCCAGCGCCACGTTGCCGGAAAGTACAGCGTATTGCGTCTCGCTCATCGGAAGCGGTTCCGGAAAACGCTGGAACGTTTCGGCCGCATAGTCGTAGCCAAGCCGGGCAATATCGAGGTTTTCGGTCAAGACCTTGGTGCCCTTTCGCATGAACTGTTCGGTAAGAACCTCAGCGAGTGGCTCAAAATCCACTCCCATCATCTGTAACGAAGCAGCCAGCGCCAGAGTATTTTGCTCGACCTTACTGCGACTTCCCTTTGAAAGCTGGAGGACTGGAAGCGGGCAAAGCTGGACGCCTTGCGTCCGTGCTCCGGGTTTAATCGTATCGCCGTTGAAAACGACAGCGGTTCCGGACTTCATGAGGCCCAGATGCCGATCGATGGAGTCCTGATTCAGCGGAATCAGGAGATCGATGCGATCGCCGAAACACGTCACTTCGTCGATGCCGGCGCGGATTGTAAGGAAAGTATGGCCACCGCGAATGATCGACTGATACGCGTTGTAAGCGTTGAGGTGGAGTCCTCGTCTGGAGAAGATCTTGGCAAAGATGTCTCCCGGGGTGGCTACACCCTGCCCCGCGGCTCCTCCTATCGCGACGGCGAAAGTCCGATTCATAGATACCTCCGTTGGTTGTCACCCTTTTATTCCCCGCCTTGGCCAAGGCGGGGTGGACGCGACATCAGAAAAATGCTGCGAAGCCTCCGCTTGTGGAGCGGACGGGGCGGTTCGTTCAACTACCGATTAATCGGTGGTTGAACCAACCACCCCGTCTGCGCGATGCCGAGGTGGCTTCGCGAAATCTTCTTGATCGCGCAGCCACCCCTCCTTGTCCAAGGAGGGGAATTAGCCTCGACTTTATGTGCTAATACATGGGGGCCCCACCGGCCGGCATCGCATTGGCTTCTTCTTTGCTAGGGAACTCGGCGATGGCAGCCTCGGTCGTCAGCATCAGCGCGGCGATTGAGGCAGCGTTCTGGAGTGCCGAACGCGTCACTTTTGCTGGATCGAGGATTCCGCTGGCGATCATGTCCGTGTATTCCTCCGTCTCGGCATTGAAGCCATAGTTGGGTTTCGCGGACTCGCGAACTCTTCCGACAACGATAGCGCCTTCATGGCCCGCATTGGATGCGATCAATCGCAGCGGTTCTTCAAGAGCGCGCTTTACGATGTTGATACCGATCTGCTCGTCTTGCTCATCGTCCCCCAGCTTGAGCTTATCGAGGGCAGGAATGGCCCGGAGAAAAGCGACACCGCCACCAGGAACGATTCCTTCTTCCACCGCAGCCCGGGTCGCATGCATCGCATCCTCAACGCGGGCCTTTTTCTCCTTCAACTCGGTCTCGGTAGCCGCGCCGACGTGAATCACGGCGACGCCTCCCACGAGTTTCGCGAGACGCTCCTGCAATTTCTCGCGATCGTAGTCGGAAGACGTCTCTTCGACTTGCGCGCGAAGCTGCTTCACACGCCCTTCGATGGCCGGCTTTTTGCCGCCTCCCTCGATGATGGTCGTATTGTCCTTGTCGATGACCACCTTTTTCGCCGTACCGAGGTCTTCGATCTTGACGTTCTCCAGCCGGATGCCAAGATCCTCCGTGATCGCCTTGCCGTTCGTCAGAATGGCAATGTCGTCCATCATTGCCTTCCGGCGATCACCGAACCCGGGCGCCTTCACCGCCGCCGACTGCAGGGTACCGCGCAGCCGGTTTACCACAAGAGTTGCCAGTGCTTCGCCTTCGATGTCCTCGGCAATGATCAGCAGGGAGCGGCCCATCTTCGAGACCTGTTCGAGAACAGGCAAAAGGTCCTTCATCGTGCTGATCTTTTTTTCGGAGATCAGGACCAGGCAGTTCTCCAGGACGCACTGCATCCGATCCGGATCCGTCACGAAATATGGCGAAAGATATCCGCGATCGAACTGCATCCCTTCGACGACATCCAGCGTCGTCTCCATCGTTTTGGCCTCTTCGACCGTGATGACGCCGTCCTTGCCGACTTTTTTCATCGCCTCGGCGATGATGCTTCCGATGGTCGGATCGTTGTTGGCCGAAATCGAGGCGACCTGAGCGATCATTTCGCCGCTTACCGGCTTCGAGAGTTTTTTGATCTCCTCGACGGCTACTGCGACGGCCCGTTCGATACCGCGCTTGACTGCCATCGGGTTCGCGCCAGCAGAAACTGTTCTGACGCCCTCGCGGAATATCGCTTGCGCCAGCACTGTCGCCGTCGTGGTACCGTCACCCGCCACATCGCTCGTTTTCGACGCCACTTCCTTCACCATCTGGGCGCCCATGTTCTCCATGGCATCTTTCAATTCGATTTCTTTTGCGACAGTGACGCCGTCCTTCGTAATCAGCGGAGAGCCGAATTTCTTGTCGAGAACCACGTTGCGGCCCTTGGGACCCAGAGTGATCTTGACTGCATTGGCAAGTGTGTTTACGCCCCGCAAAATCGCCTGCCTGGAATCCTCACCGTGAATAATTTGTTTCGCCATTTTGTATCCTACTTCCTTCCGGCCGCTTTGCCGTTCCTGGTAAAAACGCCGATAACCTCGTCTTCGCGCAGGATCAAATAGTCCTGTTCCGCGATCTTGACCTCGGCTCCCGAGTATTTGCCGAAAAGTATCCGGTCCCCTTCCTTTAGTTCGAGAGGTTGGACGGATCCGTTCTCGAGTATCTTGCCGGCTCCAACGGCCACCACTTCACCTTCCTGTGACTTCTCCTTGGCGGTGTCGGGAATGATGATTCCACCCCGTACTGTTTCCTGTTCCTCAATCCGCTTGATGAGGACGCGATCGTGCAATGGTCTTATCGACATGTGATCGGATCTCCTTGTGGATGCGAGTGATTACGACGGCGAGTCGCTAGCCGAGGGATTTGATGCCGCTGAGATTCAGATTATTTGCGCGTTTCAGTTCAAGCAACTCGTCACCACTTGCGACGTAGCCGCTAAACAAGCCTCCGTCAGCGACATGCCACGTATTGTTTTGGCCGCTGTGCAGTCTGACCGTGAGTCCCTGCTTCCGAAGTTCCTCCAGCGCAGCATCGAGTCCTGGGATTAGTGCGTCTTCTATAACCATGGCAAGTACACCCATGACAACAGTTTGGTCGATCATGGGGATTAACGCTGTGTCAAACAGCACACTGCTGGGAAAAATCATGACGATTGTGTAGTTGTGAACAGCGCTACGGCTCGATCACGCTCAAACTCACACCATGAACAATATCGAGCGAATTTTTGAGTCTGCAATCGTTGATAGTTGGGCAGATCTCATGCCTCCCGGCCAGGCCGGACTCATTCTTGTCGAATATGACGTCGCCTCCAACGGCAACCTGGATCATCTGCAGGTCTGGTCGTCCATAAAGAAAGGCTATTGGATTCTGGTTTGTACGTACCGTTCAGCCTCCCAATCTCATCCCGCCGGCGTCCAGTTCGATAACGATTATGAATCGGAAGGTTTGACTCACACTCTGGAACGTGTGATGCAACATCAGACCGCATTCGCGCCTCCTCAAACTTTCAACGGACGTGGATCTATCCGGATCGGAACGCCCACGGCCGCGGAGAGTCAAGCGGCTGCCGTGTCGATCCGCGCAGCGCTCGACCACATCGACTCTCCTTTTGCCCAACTCGCGCCGGCAGTCAAAGCAAGTTAAGAACGAAAATCTAAATACCGAACAGGATCGCAGCAACCAAAGGAATGATGAGAGCGGCAACGTAGGTGAGAACCCCAAGATCGGCAATCCGCTTTCTAAAATACAAAGCGATCGGCAAGGGAACCACAAAAGTCGCGAAGTTCACCCAGAAATAGGTGCGGTATGTTTTCGAGAGAATTACAACCGCCGTCAGCGAAAACACCAGGGATAAGACGATGGCGACGTGGACACGGTACCTGCCCAGATCGGCAGCCTCTGTCTTTAATCGTTCCGTTTCTTTCCAAGACAGCATCGCTCGATGCTATCGACCGCGATCCCGGACTTCTGTGCAACAACGCTCACTCGCTGCAATTCCGGATGACGCACTCAACTTCGCCCGCGGAGCAGAGCGAAGTTGAGTTACGGCCAGAGTTATTGCTGCTGCCTGGCCTGGATTGTCGAACCTGCGGGACCTCCGGAACCTCCGATGATGTCGCCAGAAACAACCAACTCGACCCGGCGATTCTGTTGCCGGCCCACAGCCGTATCATTGGTTGCCACTGGTTGGCTCTCTCCGAATCCACGGGACCCAATGAAAGATGTGACAACGCCTTGTTTAACCAGGAAATCACGAACCGAGTTCGCCCGGTTTTCCGATAGGCGCATGTTGAGACCGTCTGTTCCCACGTTGTCGGTATGGCCTTCCACTTCCAGCTTCAGAGTAGGGTGCGCCAGAACGATGCCTGAAATCTTGGCCAGCTTTTCCCTCGCGCCTGGCTTGAGGGAGTACTGCCCTGTGTCGAAGAGAACGTCCGACATGTTGACGATAAGGCCCCTGGCGCTGTCGGTGGTTTGCAGGATCGTATTCAACTGCGTCATCAGTTTGTTGCGCAGTTCCTGTTTCTCGCGCTCGGCCTTTTCAGTGGCAGCCAGCCTCGCAGCCTGGTTTGCCGATTCTGCCGCTTCCTTGTCGCGTGCGGCACGCTGGGCCGCAAGTTCCGCATCCATCCTTGTGCGTTCGGCCAATGCTTTGGCGTCATCTGAGGCGCGTTGGGCGGCACGTTCAGCCTCCAACCTTGTGCGTTCGGCCACTGCTTTGGCATCGTCCGAGGCGCGTTGGGCGGCACGTTCAGCCTCCAACCTTGTGCGTTCGGCCTCGGTCTGCGCTGCTGCACGCTCGCGTTCTGCATTATTCGCATCCGCTCGTGCGCCGGCTGCGGCGGCGTTTGCCGTCGCTTCGCGGCCCGCCGAAGCTGCGCGTTCCTGTTCGAGTCGCGCGTCGGCCTGGTTCTTCAGTGTGATCAGTCGAGCATCTTCTGCAGTCTGCACAGCTTCGCGGGCAGTCATCGCAATAGGCCTCGATCCTGCTTTTCTTGCCTTATAGGCTTCGGCTTGTGCAAGAAGTTTGCTCGCTTTATCGAAGCTCTCGGCAGCAGACACGTCTGCGCCTGCCCATTTCGCAATTCGCACGGCGTTCTGAGCTTGATAGAGATCAAGCGGAGTGTCCTTATTCAGTGGAATCGGCTTCAAGTCCGCGGGTAACACGTTCACGGTGTACTGCCCGCGTTGCAAGAGTTGGTATTTTGCGTCGATCTCTTCGACTTTACCCACTGTATCTTTTCTGACGAAGTTTTCCATCACAACGGCATCGCTGGGTTGCGAGACGGCGAAATACGGTTCGGCCGTTACAACCATTCCGAATGCCTGCAGTTCAGTCGTAACGTTGAGCTTGCTCTTCGTTCCGTTCAGAATGACCTCGCCCATATTCGTCGCCCGGCCCTCGGGCGTAATCGCCCACAAGACATAAGTCAAAAACTCCGGGCCAAACCTGGTTGCAGATTGCAGATCGTCGAATTCAACTTCGACTTCCGTGTATCCCTGCTTGCCTTCGACTTTAGCTTCCCCGCGTGCCCTGGGCATTAAGGGCGTACCCTTGAAATCGATGGTAGTCGATCCACTACGCGAACGGTAATTGACGGACTTGGTCGTCCGTCCGACCACATTAATGGTTATTGTGTAAATTGGCTGCTTCCCTGCTGGTCTCACCTGAGCCTGGCTTGAAGCGCTCTCGGCCGTCCTCGGTCCCGCGCCGGCTGGCATCGCTGCGATCAGCAATGACACGATCGCTAAAATCATTTTGAGCTTTTTCATTTTTGACCTCCCGGTCTCTTACGTGTAGCCAGACTGACTGAGGAACTTCACACGACATGCGTTGGAACCGCGAACCGCCGCCAGTCAGGGCAGTCCGCAGATCTACGCGAAGGGGGTTACAGTTGAACGGAATTGGCCAGCGTGAAGCTTAAGCCGGTCTCTGCAGGGTAGCGGATCTCTTTGCCTTTGGTGGCTAGCACTACACCCGTGCCTGCTCCTCCTCCCGCGATTGCGCCGATTCCGGCTCCCTTTTTGCCGCCGGTAATTGCGCCAATGGCAGCGCCGACGCCGGCGCTCCCGGCGATGATTCCCGCATCACGCTTGGTCGTGGAGTCTGCGCTTGCCATGAAGGTGTCGGTCGTAATCGCGATCGTCCGGTTGCCCTGCATAATATCGGTGAGTGTCAGACGAATGCTCGCCTGCCCCTTGACGCGGCCCGAGTCCTCAACATCGATAACACGGCCCCGAACTTTCATCCCTTTCGGAAGAAGCGTATTCCCATCAACGACTACAGGCTCTGCCAGGCTCGCCAGGAAATAATCACCTGCCGAGTTCGTGTCGCTGCTGAGCGCGTCGATCAGCAATACTTTTAGTACTGTTCCGGATGGAATCGTAAGTCTCTCTTTGAGCGCGTCAGCCTTCGCTGCCGGCGTTGTCGTGGTCTTCACCCGGGCATCGGCTTTCTCGGCTTCGACGCCGGCATCCGCAGCATTGACGCGAGCATCCGCGGCCTTCACGTGAGCGTCGGCAGCCTCGACACGGGCATTCGCATCCGCCGCGTCAACGCGAGCATCTGCGGCCTCGACACGGGCATCCGCGGCAGCCTGTTCAGAAGACACCGACGAACATCCCACAACTCCAACCAGCAGAGTCGACATTAAGACCAACTTAATCAGGTTTTTCATTTCACACCCTTTCTAACTTACGGAGTGTGTGCCCAAGGGCTGCCGGGAAGCTGTGCACTTCAAGACAGTTGTGCAGTCAATCTTTCCAAGTTTAGAGAAGTACGCGCGGAAGATCAGGCTAGAACCTCTCGCACTTTGGTGCATAACGCATCAATGACGAAGGGTTTAGGCAAAAACGGCAAGCCAGTTGGAACATCTAAGAACTCCGGCATCCCACCTGACATGAACAGGACTTTGATATCTGCGCGTTCGGCGCTGATTCGGCGATAGGCGGAAATGCCATCCAGCCGCGGCATATCGACGTCCGTTAACAGGAGGTCAATCGGTCCCTCATAGGTTCCGGACAATCGAAGAGCCTCCTTGCCGTCGGCTGCCGCAAGAACTTCATAGCCTTCCTCGTGAAGGAGCTCTCGGATTAAGTGGCGCAGCGGCGTCTCGTCCTCGGCTACCAGGATTACTTTACGGTTGCTTTCCATGTGGATGTCTTTCTCCTGAGAGGCAATTGTCTTGATATTTCCGGACGAGAACAGTTCACAATTGCACATTGCAATCGAGCTGGCTGTGGTCAGTTCTGAACAGCGCTTGAATAGGGTTCGAGGCGAGAGTGAAGCTATGCGTTTTCAACTATTCGTCACTATTTCGCTTCTGCTGAGTGTCCTCGCTGCTGGAGAACTCCAGGGACAAGTCAACGACGGTTCATCGGCTAATCACGTATTTGCGCAGTTTGCTGACGGCAGGTTTTCGGACGAAAGCTTCTATCGCTCCACTCTGATGGTGTCCTCGGACAATCAGAATGCCACCAACTGCACTGCAACGCTCTATGGGCTGACTGTAACTGGATTCGGCGATGGGATCCGGCGGTACTTCACGGTTAATTCAGGCGGATGGAACATCTACAAGAGTCCCGGTTCCCAGACTTTCGGCGGCGGATACTTGACTCTGAACTGCAGCTTGCCGGTCACTGCCCAGATTCTCTATTCGTTTTTCTCATCCTCCGGGATCGTTATTTCTGAAGCCACAGTGTTTTCCTCACCTCCAGCAACCTACGCCCAGCTCCTGGCCGACCAACGCGGAGCAGCTCAGCTTGGTATTGCCATTGCCAATGCCGGCAATACGACGAAAGAGTTCGTCGTCGTGGCGATCGATGCAACAGACACTGAAATCGGGAGACGAAGTGTTCAGATTGCAGGCAGGTCTCAGACGGCCAGCTTTCTCAACGAGCTCATCAGCCTTCCTGGGGATTACGTTGGTCAGGTCATGATCTACACGAACTCAGGCGAGACGCTTGATGTTTATGCCATCGGTCTGAGATTTACAGGTGGTGCATTCACGACAATACCGGTGACACTCCGAACGCCAAGATAACCGGATCGTCCAGCCAGGCTGGAACACAATTGCTCACGTGCGTGTCATTCAGTTGCTTCCCAGTGCGAACCGTCCCCACGACTTACTGGGCGGATTCCGTATCTCGAGGACGAAGAGCGACGGCAGGATCGCAGCTCTGCTTCTGTCGTTGCCCCAGGAACTGGCGGCGAAAACCAGGTTATCAATGCCATCGATCCAGAGCGCCCGTATCTCGATGTCTTCTGGTCTGGTAAAACCTGTTGCCGCCGGGAGATCGACGGAGTCGATAAACTGGTATCCGGCTTTGTCGAACGCATATAGATCGACCGCGCCTCCTTCGCTGGCCCCAACCGCCAGAGGGATGCCCCTTCTTTTCACACTTGCCACGGTATTCGTGGGACGGCTCAATACCTGTATTGCTCTTAAGTTCACGGCGTCATAAACGTAGATTCCCGCGCTGCAGCATCCGGGGCTCGTGAGAAACAAGAACTCTTCTCCGGCATGAATGTTGAAGAAGTTCTGCCCGGGGTTCGCAATCGTGCCGAGTATCCGCTGAGTCTGCCGATCGAAAACAATCGTCGCACCCGTGACGAATGGCGACTCACCGTAGCTCCGCAGGCTGCCAACCTCAACGGCAAAATCACCTGGATTGAATTCAGACAAATACAGGGAGCTATCGGTTACAGTCAGTGCGCCCTGGCCTTTCGCGACGTATACTTCTTTGCCCGCCAACTCCAGGCTGGACAAACCATAGGTTGAAATAGGGATGGCACGGGACAGCTGAACGGGCCACGTCTTGTTGAACACATACAGATTCCCATTGCGGCTGGCAACGTAGAGCTTATCTTTGTCGCCGCGCACCGCTACCAGAGGCGCTCCCAGGGCGATCGTCTGGATCAGCGGAAAACCCGACTGCCGATCCCTTTCCAAAATGAAAAGGTCCCCCTGATACGAACAGAGGTAGATGCGTTCGGAATCCGCGTGGACGCTCTGCGGCGTGACGAAAGATCCTGGCAGGGAGAGTGACGCCACTAATGAAATCTGCTGTGCAGCTGGACCGGCAGCAGCCGAAACGTTCGCCACGGTTTGGCTGAATGTGAAGGTCGCGGCTGTGAAGACGATGCCCAGCGTCAACACGAGGGTTGGATTCACACACCGCAACGAATGTCGAGTCACCATGTTCACTCCTTGGTTGGCTAGTGCAGGAGTTTGTGCGGAGACCAAACACAAATGCTGTCTGGAATTGCACATAAGGCCGGGAGAAGTGCCGGGTATCGGCAACCCTGTGCACTTCTGCACAGCCCGTCCGCGTCTCACACGGGATACTTGCAGCGCTATGGCTGATTCCAAACGCGCATCGCCCGGCTTGACGAGGACGGTGCTCTCAGAGACCGGCTTACTCACCGCCTTCGCAGGGCGGGCAGTCCGCGCCGCGTTTCAGCGGCCGTTTGAATTAAGCGAAATCGCCCGTCAGATCTACATGGTCGGATGGCGCTCGTTGCCGTTGGTGATGACATCGGGCCTTGCCATTGGGGTGGTGCTCTCGATGCATACCCGGGTGACGATGGAGCGATTCGGCGCCGAAACATTGATCCCCGCGGCCCTCGCTATTGCGATGATCAGCGAGACCGGCCCATTGCTGACGGGACTGCTCGTCTCCGGACGTGTTGGCGCCGGTATTGGCGCCGAACTGGGCGGTATGAAAGTGACCGAGCAGATCGACGCGCTGGAATCGCTGGCCGTGGACTCGCTCCACTACCTCGCAGTCACGCGCATCATTGCCTGCATGATCGCGCTGCCGATCTTAACGACGGTCATGAACTTCTCCGGCTTGATCGGCGGCTTCCTGGCCGAGACCGCGATTTCGAATATTTCCTTGCAGCTCTATGTTCATCAGGCTTTCGCCGGCATCGGCTTCCTGGCATACGCGCTGCCGACGCTGAAGACGGTCGTGTTCGGTTTCATTATCGGCACGGTTTCCTCTTACCTGGGTTACACCACCACCGGAGGCTCGGAAGGAATTGGCCGCGCATCGACTCGAAGCGTCGTTTTCTCCTCGATGCTGCTCATCGTCATCAACGTTCTCCTTGTACGAATCATCTTTCTGGTGTTTCCGGCCGGTGCATTGTGAGCACGTCAGAGCAGGCCATCCGCTTCGAAAAGGTCACGAAATCCTTCGACGGCAACCGCGTCATCGATGGAGTTTCCTTCGATGTGCCGGCACGTACTGCCTGTTGCATCATGGGCCGCAGCGGCAGCGGGAAGAGCGTGACCTTGAAATTGCTGATGGGATTGCTAAAGCCGGATGAGGGAAAGATCTGCGTGAACGATGTGGAGATCGAAACACTGGATAGCGCCGGCATGGTGGACGTGCGAAAGACAATGGGATTTCTGTTTCAGTACTCCGCTCTCTTCGATTCGCTGTCGGTCGCGGACAATGTGGCATTTCCTCTTCGCCGCCACACTCGTATGCCGGAAACAGACATTGCGGCTTCTGTGCGGGAAAGGCTGGCTGAAGTGGGACTGGAGTCCGAACTCGACAAAATGCCGCTCGACTTGTCCGGCGGCATGCGAAAGCGCGTCGGTCTGGCGCGGGCGCTGGCTCTCAAGCCTTCCATTCTGCTCGTGGACGAGCCCAGCAGTGGCCTCGATCCAATCACAACGCTCGAAATCGACAAGCTCCTGATCGATCTCAAATCGTCCAACAAAACCACAGTCGTTGTCGTGACGCACAACGTGGCAAGCGCTCGAAGAATCGGCGACGTGCTGATTGTCCTTCATGAGGGACGCATCATCGCGCAAGGCACGCCTCGGGAACTGGACGAAAGTAAGAACGACCTGGTGAGGCAATTCATGAGTTCGGACCCGGAGGTTGACCATGATATCCAAGGATAGAGCCGCAACGGGCGCCTTCGTCATAGGCGGGCTGTTGTTATTCGGCTTCGGTCTGTTCGTCATCGGAGACCGGCGAATGTTGTTCTCCAAAAGCGCAGAGTACTACACCGAATTTGCGCAAATGGGCGGCCTCGAAGCCGGCGCGAAGGTCAGAGTGGGAGGCATGGATGCGGGCGAGGTTGTTGAAGTTCGCGTGCCGAGCGGGCCCGGATCAAAATTCCGCCTGAAGTTCAGAATCATTGAGAAACTCTTCCCTGTTATTCGCACCGACTCGGTTGCAAGCATCCAGTCCGATGGCTTGCTCGGAAACAAGTTCCTGCTGATCGATATCGGGACCACGGGCGAAGCGTCACCGGGATATATGCTGAACAGCAGAGAGCCGTTCGAACTCGGCGATCTCCTGGCCAGAATCCGCGAAACCGTCACGGCCATTGATGCCACTGTCGGCGAAGTCAAAGGCGACGTCACGGATGCGACTCAAACAGTCGCTGAAGCTGCAAAGCATGTGGACCAGATCATCGCCGAAGCTCGGGAGCCCTTCGCGAAATTCACGGCGGCAGCGGGCAAAGTGTCCGAAGACGCCCGCGACATCATTTCGCGCGTTAGAGCAGGCGAGGGTACTATCGGCAAGCTGATCAACGACGATGCTGTTTACACGAATCTTTCCGCTTCGTCGAAGGCAATTCAACTGGCGATGGAGAACCTCCGACAGACTTCGACCGAGGTGAAGGAACTCGTTTCCAGGTTCAAGTCCGGCGAAGTTCCGGCCGACATCGAGCGAACGATGAAGAACGTGGCCGAGTCTTCCGAGCGCATGAAGGTACTGGTTTCGTCCTTCCAGCCGGGGCTCGGAACCGGAGACAACGGTATGGCGGGCGACCTGCGAGCCACGCTCGGCAGCGCCCGCGAGGCCATGTCCGATCTCGCAGAAAACCTCGAGGCTCTCAAACACGGCTTCTTCTTCCGCGGATTCTTCAAGGATCGAGGCTTCTTCGATATCGGCAGCCTCTCTCCAGTCGAATATCAATCCAAACAGTTTGAGAAGAACGTCACGAAGGAACGTGTGTGGGTTCGACAGGACGAATTGTTCACCCTTAAGGATGGCGGCTCGGAGGAACTTTCGGAACCGGGAAGGAAAAAGCTCGATGCGATGATCGTAAACTTCCTTCGGTTCACCAAGGACCGGGCCGTCATCGTTGAAGGCTATGCCGCGGCCGGAACGCCGGATGAACAGTTCCTCCGCTCGCGTGAGCGCGCGACAAAGGTGCGGGATTATCTCGTCAATAAATTCACGCTCAGTCCGGACTACGTTGGTGTCATGCCGATGGGAGCCGTCGCTGAATACGGGGACGGCGTTGCGCTCGTGCTGCTGAAGAAATGAAAGCCACGACCTGACTGATCAATTGACGGAAGACATCGCAGACTGTTCAACAGTGCACAGCTATCTACCCGTACGAGTTATCACAATGAAGTCCGGTCATAAGGAGGATTCATCGTGAACAAGTCGACTAGATTCGTGCAACTTTTAACAGTAGTGGCTCTGCTTTGTAGTCCTATGGTTCTGGCGGGACAGCAAGTGATCGTACCAGAGGGCACCGTTATCGAATTGCGCATGAGTACTGCGCTGAATTCCGAAAGTTCGAAGGTAAACGATAGATTCAGCGCCAGCGTCCTGCGGTCGGTGTGGATTGATGGAAGGATCGCTGTTCCGGAAAACAGCACTGTTGTCGGTCGCGTCTCGACGGTGCGGCCGGCCGAACGGAGCTCACAATCGGGCGTGATTGGAGTGGAATTCAATCAACTCGCGATTAACGGGCGGGCCTATACCATCGACGGGACATTGACAAGTCTGCATGCGGAAGAACGGAAACAGATCATTGACGAGGAAAGCCGCATCACAGGACAGTCCTCGACTAAGCGGAATATTCTCTTCATCGGAGGCGGCGCTGGCGCAGGAGCTGTCATCGGCGCGATTGCGGGCGGCGGCAAGGGAGCCGGCATCGGAGCGCTGTCAGGCGGTGGAATAGGCGCTCTCGGCGCCCTGCTGTCGCGTGGTTCCGAAGCCGAAGTCGCGGTTGGATCGGAAGTGGCGATGCAGCTCGTACGTCCCGTAGCCGTCAACCTCGATCAACGGCAGATCACTCGTCAAAGCAGCGCCAACGACCGGACACTCTATACGGCTGCCGGCATGGTGCGCGGGGCACAGACGGCATTACGCGAGCGAAAGTATTACACCGGTGCATCGACCGGCAGGCTCGACGAAGCCACTCGCCGCTCGCTGGCACACTATCAGATCGACAACAACCAGCCTGCAACAGGGGATCTGGACGAAGCTACCGCGGCTAGTCTGGGACTGGTGCGAACCGGCGCCGATGCGCACTCCGTTGTGGACGTCGCAACCAGGCAGCTCGCCATGGACGTCAATCGCAGGGCAGCTGTGCTTCTGAGCAATTACGAAAACAGCATGGGTGTCCGAGTCGCCGATATTCGAAACAAGCCGGGGCTATCGGAATCCGATCTCGAACTACTGCTCCATGTGCATGGCTTCGCGGCGGCAGCCATCTGGTACGAACAAGCTTCCAGGGCTGGAAACAACGGTGAAGCGTCCTTCGATAATGCCGGCCGTATCCTGCTGCGCAGCGCCCGCCGTGTCGATCAAGGAATGGAGACGGCCTCCGAAGATCGCCGGTTCGTGGACGCGTGGTCCAGCATCCAGACCAGCTTGCGTCAGATCCGCCTGGACGACGGGATATCCGCGCGGTAAGGATCATTCCACATCGAAGACAAAGACCCGGAGACACAAAGCCTCTGGGTCTTTGTCTTTCTACTGCCAGTGAGCGCTGTTGCACAGCGAACAGAGCCGGAACTGAGTAAGGTTTAGTGATCGCGGCTTCACGGTCCAGGTATTTCAAGAGTACGAAGGCCAACCGTGGGCGCATCGATACATGGATACGCTGCGCGGAATAGTCCGAAGTCACTCTTTGTCGAGGTAAACGAGATTACGCGAAAGATGGCCGCTCACAACTGCACACCCGGCGAGATCCCCCTCGCCGACGATTAGGACTCCATCTCTTCTCCTTCCATGCCGGCCGCCACCATATGACCGCGCTCCGCCTCTGTCGCTTCTGCAGCTTCCTTGCAGCGAATGCACATCAGGGCCCACGGCACGGCTACGAGCCGTTTTTCACTGATGTCTTCGCCGCAGCGCACGCATTCCCCGTATTCACCGCGGTCGATCGCCTTGATGGCGTTCTGAATGAGCCGCAGGCGCGAGAAATCACCTTCGCGCAGGTTGTTTATGAGCTCTCTGTCGTGACTCATCGTGGCAAGATCGCCTTCATCTTCCGTGTTCTCGACCTTGATTTCATTTGCAGCGACCCGGCTGCGGTTTATAGACGTGGCCAGATTCGCGCACTCGTTCGAGAGTCGCTGTCGGATTTCTTTGAGCTTTTTGGTGTCCATGTCGGTCCTCGCGTCCTTCAAGAAAGTAGTTAAGCCGCAGACTATCGCCGGGAAGCCGCAACGAAGGCTGTACAAAACCGCACAGAGTCCGGAAACAATGTGGCCCGGGTATGCCGAGGCGGGCCTGAACATTCACTTGGTGCAATTCGGGACAGCTTCATATGCATCTTTTCGCGATGCTGTGTGCATGATTCGAGTTTCACCAATACGAGCCGCTGCGAATGCAAAGATGAAGGTTCGCGCAATCGTCGGCGTAATGACTCTCTGCGGTGGATTGGCGCTGAACAGTTTTTCAGAACAGGCGCAGCCACCGAAATCGCCGGCGCACAATCCAGCCGGTTCGGAATATCGCATGGGTGCCGAAGACGTCATCGAGTTCTTCGTTTACAAAGAGCCGGAACTAACAACCACTGCGGTTGTGCGGCCCGATGGGATGATCTCTCTGCCACTGGCCGGCGAAATCCAGGCTGCCGGGAAGACTGCCGCTGAACTGAAGACGGCGGTTACTTCAAAGCTGCACGAATTCCTCGAAGATCCAGTGGTCAGCATCATCGTCAAGGAGATCAACAGTCCGAAGATTTCCGTTTTTGGCGAAGTGCGCAAGCCGGATGTTTTCCCAATCAAACAGCGAATGACGGTTCTCCATGCGATCGCTCTCGCTGGCGGGTTCACCGAGTTTGCCAAGCGCGATCGCGTAATCGTAATCAGGGACGGATCCTCGGGACAGGAGAGGATCAAGCTGAATCTCGCCCGCCTGATCAAGGACGGCGCGCCGTTCTATTTGCAGGCCTCTGACATTGTGTTTGTCGAATAACAAAAAGGCAGTGTCGTTTTCGCGTGAGCGGCTGCGAACGCAAGCCCGACGCGAAGCGCAAGCGCGATAGCGCGCAGCCTTAGGATAGGGGCAGCCATCAGGGTTGGTTGAGAAAAAGTGTGACTGAGAGGACGGAGGTGTGTCGTGAGAGGGGTAGCCACAGGAATAGCCGTGTTGGCACTGTTGGGAGCGAGCCCGGCGTCGTCCCAGGACGGCTTCCGAATCGTTTCACCTGTGCAGGTCACGATGGGCAGGGACTACGGATTCCCCGTTCAAGGTCAAAAACTCACGGACACTATCCTTGTTGTGCGCCCTCCGGAATTCAGGTTCACAAACAACTCGTCGCGGGCCGGCTTTACTGCGAGTTACCAGCCGGAAATCGAACTGTTCGACAACAATCGCGACCTCAATGCCTTGAACCACACTGGAAGGGCGAGCTTCACAGCCCGGATTACCGAACGGTTGCGCTTCAATGCCACCGATGATTTGTTGGCAACCCAGGACCCCACACGGTCCATCCCCGGAAGTCTGATTTTTCTTCCACGACGCAGCTTCAAACAGAACATGGCGCATGTGGATATCAATTACAAGATGACCCGCAGAAACACCCTGAGCTTCAGTTTCGACAATATCGCGGCCAGCGCTCCTCTGAACACGGTCGCGTTCCCAGGCAGCAGTCGCGTCCGCAGCGCCGGCACTGTATCTCTGGCTCGCACATTTGGAGAAAAGCAGACAGTGGCGGCCACCTATTCACTGCTGAATATCAACGCGCAGTTTGCCGGTGCGTCCTACGAAGGTGAGTTGGCGCGCGATCTGACCGTTCATCTTGCCGCCGGCTTGCTCAGTGATGGAGGAAAGAACTATCTGATGTCCGGCCAGGTCGGGAAGCGTCTTGGAGCTGTCTGGGTAAACGGCGGCTACAACCGGTTCCTCTCGATATACGGTACTTCCGTTCCGGGCGGGGTCCCCGTAGGAAACGATTTGGTGCTGCCCGTCGGAGTTAGCGGCACCAACATGTACGAGGTGTTTTCCGCGGGGGTTTCGGGAAAGCTGAGCAGCCGTGTCGGCTTAGAACTGCAAGTTTCCGCCACAAAGAACAATTCCGGAGTTGCCGATCGCGACATCAACAATATCTCTGGCCGTTTCAAATCGAATTACGGCCTGACCGAGCGTCTGAAGATCTTTACGGATGTCCAGTTCTACAGCCAGACCTTTAATGTGTTCGTCGGCGCGCCGATCGACCGCAGACGTTACCTGGCCGGCGTACAGCTCGACTTTTCCCCACGATCGAATCCTGTGTCCACTATTCCCGAGCAAACCAAACCAACCCAACGGTAGCTGGAGAGACAACTAGAAGTGCCCACGAAAGAAGTCCACAACATTTCAATTCATGAACTGCTGGCCGTCATTTGGCGCCACAAGCTTGCGATCGCTCTGCCGACCCTGTTGTTGGCTGTCGCGTTTGCTGCTTACGCCTATTACTTGCCCGAACGGTACGAGGCACGGGCACTTCTGGCAGTTGACCCCCAGACCAACCTTCCGGATGTTCAGATCCCCACTGTTGAGGACCAGTTGTGGGCCGTTCGCGAAACCGTGCTCGCCCGTCCACTGCTCGAGAAAGTAATTGCGGAGTTCAAACTTTCCTCATCGACCGCGGACGTCGTGGAAGACGTCAAATCCCGGATAACAATCGACGTGGTCACTGCCAAAGCTTTTCACATCGGTTTCCAGGGCGAAGAGCCCGTTCTGGTTGCAAATGTCGTAAATCGTCTGGCCGAGTTGTTCGTCAACCAAACCGCAAGCGCACAGACAAGAACCATTGCACAAGCTGACGGCCTGCTGCAGGAGGAACTCGAATCGTTACGCGGAAAGCTCGCGGGCCAAAGCGAACAGATTCAAAACTACAAGGAAAGGGTTGGTGGCGCCTTGCCGGAAAGGCTCGCCAATAATCTGAAAGCGATTGAGGTCCTCGAGGACAGGATTCAGGCGACGAACATCGCTATCGTGACAGACCAGTCAGCGCGAGCGGCGGTACTGAAGGAAATGTCCGAGCTGGAAAAACGTGGAGCGCTCGATCCGGCCATCTCCAGGGATCAGTCGGCCGGCCAACGCAAGCTGGAAGAGCTGAAGTTGGAACTTGCCAGGGCGCGGACGAAGTACACGGAAAAGAATCCGGAAGTCATTAGCCTTGCCAAACAGGTCAAGAACCTGGAGCAGGCCCAACCTCAGGAAGAACGGGGGCAGGCGGAACCATCCGCGGTATCACTCCGGTACGTTCAATTGAGTGCCGAGCTTGAGGGTATTGACCAACATCTCCTCAGCCAGCGCCAGGAATCTTTCTCAGCAACCTCCAAGCTCCGGACCCAGCGAGGCCAGGTCGCGTCCGTTCCGCAACATGAAAACGAAATGGCTTTGCTGATGCGCGACTACGCGACGACACAGGCAAACTATCAAGTCCTTCTCGCGAAGCAGAATCTCCGTGGCGTTCCAGATAGCGGCTCCGGCAGAGGCCGCAGCGCTCTGCTATTCACCATCGCGGAGCCTGCCCGCCCGCCATTGACTCCGTACTCTCCGCGGCGTGCGCGAATTGTCTTGATGGGACTATTTGCCGGACTGGGGCTGGGCAGCCTCATCGCATTCGGAAGAAATCAGATGAATACCTCGTTCCTGAACGCGGAGGACTTTGCCGCTTTCACGAGTCTGCCGATCCTGGGAGAGGTCCCCTCAATCTCAAAAGTGAATGGCGGCTCAAATGCCGGACGCGTCGTTACGGTCAAACAGCCAGCGTCTGTAGCTGCAGAGCTGTACTTCACGCTGGCTGCAAAGGTCCGGCGATGCTGCCAGGGGAAGAAAAGTGCCGTGGTGCTGGCTGTTACAAGCGCCACGGGTGGCGAAGGAAAGACGCTGACATCTTTGAACCTCAGCGTCGCTCTCGCGAAGAGTTTCAGCGGGAAGGTATTGCTGGTCGATGCGGATTTGCGAAGGCCCATGCTGCACGAATACCTCGAGTTGGACGGCGCGAAGAGGAAGGGATTCGGCGACCTCTTACTGAATCCGGAGGACGATATTCATAAGTACATCCTTCAATACAACGGAGTGTCGGTTATGCCGACTTTCAAGCGTGTAGCCAATCCCCTCGGAATGCTTGCGTCGGATAGCGCACGCGCATTGCTGGAACGCATGAGGCGGGAGTTTGCATTTGTCATCCTGGATTCTCCTCCCATCGTCCCGATTGCGGACGGTCATGTTCTCGGCAACCTCGCCGATCATGTCCTTCTGATTGCGCGGGCGCGCCGCACTCCGCGCGAACTTTTCAAGTTGGCGGTCGAAAACCTTGACTGTTCAAACGTCATCGGCGTTGCGCTGAACGACGTGGACCTGAAGCATTCTCGTTATTCGTCGGCTTACCGTTATTACCAGGAAAATTACCAAGCAAGAGAGTAGGAACAAAGTGATTACAGCGACGCCCTATAAAACCGCACGACCCAAAACCTTTATGTTTGGCGCGGAGGCCACCGTCCCTGCCGTTGTTATTCTTGCCGGTTGGAGGCTTGGTTTATTTCCCCCCGTGCCGTTCCCAAACGGCGCGATGGCATCGGCGATTCTCATGTGGACCCTCGTGCTTCTATGTATGTGTTTCATGACATTAGGTTTGATGCGGCGGCGCAAACGGGAAGAACGCTTGCTGATTCTGGGGACCGACGAACTGGCCCGCGATCTCGGCCGCAGGCTCGCTGAGCGCGGGATGGTCGGCCAGGACGAAGTCACGATCGATTGTGAGCAGCTCAATGCGCTTTCAATTGAAAGACAGACGACTCGAATTGTAGTCGCTGAATCCGATCCGTTGGATCGTCAACAACTGGCTACCTCTTTGATCGATTGCAAACTTCGCGGAGTGGCTGTTGAAGAGGCCGGCTCTTTTCACGAAAAGCTTACTGGAAAGCTCTGGGTTAAAAGGTTGAGTCCGAATTGGTGGATGTATTCCAACGGATTTCAGCCTTCTCGCGTTTATTTGTGGCACAAACGGCTCCTGGATATCGTGTGCGCGAGCCTGATGATCCTGGTTACTGCGCCTCTTCTGCTATTGATCGCAATCGGCATAAAGGCGGATTCGCCGGGTCCTGCAGTCTTCAAACAGGAACGCATCGGTCTGCGCGGCGCCAGATTTACCCTCTACAAATTTCGGTCGATGAACCAGGATGCCGAATCCAAAAGCGGCCCGGCATGGGCAGCGCAATTCGACGACCGGGTGACTCGATTCGGAAAACTGCTGCGGAAATTTCGACTGGACGAAATCCCGCAGGCCTTCAACGTCCTGCGCGGCGACATGAGCTTCGCCGGCCCTCGGCCAGAGCGGCCGTACTTCGTGGACATGTTACAAGAGCGCATTCCATACTACGGCCTGAGGCACTACGTCAAACCGGGAATCACCGGCTGGGCACAAGTTGGTTATCCGTATGGCGCTTCGGTTGAAGATGCTATCGAGAAGCTCCAATACGACCTTTATTACATCAAACACATGTCGTTTCGGCAGGACATGCTTGTTCTGCTCAAGACATTCGGAGTCGTCCTTTTCGGCAGGGGACGGTAGGTGTTCTCAACCATTCCATACATCGTTTTCTATACCTCGCTCATATTCATTCTTTATGTGTATCTGGGATATCCGATTCTCTTGTGGCTTTGGCGCTGGATCGCTTTCCACGAAGTGCAAAAGACTGATTACGAGCCATCCGTGACCATCATCGTCGCCGCGCATAACGAAAGTAATTCGATCGAAAGGAAGATTCTGAACCTGCTGGCGTTGGATTATCCTGCGCGTAAGCTACAGATTATTCTTTCCCTCGACGGACCAACGGATGACACGGAACTGGTGGCGCGAAAGTACGAAACAGGCACGATGCAAGTCCTCCTTATGAAGGAGCACGCCGGCAAAGCCGAGGCCTTGAACCAGGCTGTGTCCAAAGCAACAGGCAGAATTCTCGTCTTCGCGGACACAAGGCAGTTGCTTGACCGATCCGCAGTTCGCGAGCTCGTGGCGAATTTCGGCGATGTGTCGGTCGGTGCAGTGAGTGGAGAGCTCATGCTCCTGGACGAGTTGGGAAAGGAAGCCGGCAATGCCGTTGGCTTCTATTGGCGGTACGAAAAACAGCTTCGCTCACTGGAAAGCGATATTCATTCAACCCTCGGCGCAACGGGAGCTCTCTACGCCATTCGCCGCGAGCTGTACCAGCCGATTCCGAAGCATACGATTCTGGACGACGTGGCGATTCCGATGAACGCCGTACTTCTCGGCAAGCGCGTCGTCTTCGATCGAACCGCCAGGGTTTATGACCTCGTTGCGAGCTCACCCGCAACGGAGTTCACGCGAAAAGTCCGGACGCTCACCGGGAACTTTCAATTGCTCAAACAAATGCCCGAACTCATAGCGCCGTGGCGCAATCCTGTCTTCATCCAATTTGTTTCGCACAAAGTCGGCCGCTTGCTCGTCCCCTACTGCCTGATCATGTTGTTCGCATCGAATCTGTTTCTCACAGGCGCAACGTATCGAGGAGTTCTCGCACTGCAATGTGCCTGGTATCTCCTCGCGTGCGCCGGAGCGCTGCCGGCAATAAGGAAGATGAAGAGCCTGGCCTTATTTCCTCACACGTTTGTCTTGATGAACTGGGCGGCTGTTGTTGGCCTTTACCGTTTTCTCGACATGCGACACGACGTGTGGAGCGGCCACGAAAGCGTCGCTTCTCTACCGGGAGCGAACCTGCATGAACCGTCGGAGCGACATACCGCCAAGCTCCCCGACGCGGCCTAGCCGGGACTTCTCGTGCTGGAAGTCATCAATACTGAAAAACGGTTCGAGGCAATCCGTGAGGAGTGGATGGATCTCCTCGCGCACAGTTCATCGGACTGCATCTTCCTGACGTGGGAATGGCTCCACACGTGGTGGAAGCATCTTGCCGATACCAGAAAGCTTCACATTCTGGTCATTCGTAACGGCGCCGACCTAATTGCCATCGCGCCTTTGGCTTCACCATCGACAACATGGACTCGACTTGCTCACGTCCGTGCGCTGGAGTTCCTGGGCACAGGAAGCGTTGGATCCGACTACCTCGACATTGTTGCGCGCCGAGGAAAGGAAGCAGAGGCACTGGACATTCTTGTGGATTACTTCTTGCGCGAAAAGTTTATGCTCGATCTGAAACAGCTCGTTAATGGCTCGCTGGTGCTGCAACTCGCAGCCAGACTTCAACAGCATCACTGGACCCGATCAGAGACCCGCACGAATGTCTGTCCCTTCATTGATCTTGCTGGATACACATGGAAGTCCTTTCAGGCCGGCCTCGGTCCGAAGCACCGATACAACTTTCACCGAAGGGTCAAGAACCTTTACCGCGACTTCGATGCCGGCTTCGAATGCATTGAATCCGAAGACCATCGCAGTGCCGCATTGGCTACCCTGGTCACGCTGCACAATAAACGAATGCAGGAGCGAGGCGGGTCCGACGGCCTGCATTCCTCCGAATTGGTCGGTTTCCATGAAGAGTTCACGCGGCTTTCCCTGGCCGAGGGCTGGCTGCGTTTGTTCGTTCTCAGGCTGAACGGCGAAAATGCCGCGGCTCTTTACGGTTTCATGTACGGAAAGAAATTCTACTTTTACCAATCCGGATTCGACCCTCGGTACTCTCCATACAGTGTCGGCCTCGTCACTATGGGAATGGCGATTGAAGCCGCCATACGAGATGGCGCCGAAGAGTTCGATCTGCTGCACGGAGATGAAACGTACAAGTCTCTTTGGGCAAAAGAGCGGCGGGATCTTGTGCGTATGGAACTCTATCCACCGACTCCGGCTGCCTGGATGTATACGAAAACGATCGGACTGAGCCGGCTCGCGAGGAAGGCCGTTCGAACCTCCCTCACGATGCTCCACTTTTGATGTCACACATCAGGGCGAGTCTCAAGAACGCCGCCTCCTATGGATTGAGTTGGACAGGTACGGACAGGCTGATCGGCGCCTTGACGGGTACTTCGATGATTCCCCACGTCATTGGTTATCACCGTGTGGTCGAGGACATTGAGGACAGTTCGCGAAACTCGATTTCGCCGATGCTCACTTCGACACGTATGTTCGAACAACATCTGGATTGGGTCGGACGTCACTACGAATTTGTTTCGTTGGACGAGATCGGGAACCGGCTGGAAGGTGGCGCCAGTTCCAAGCGGCCCATGGCTGCCGTGGCGTTTGATGACGGGTATAGCGATGTCTACCACAACGCATTTCCAGTGCTTGTGAGAAAGGGCATTCCCGCCGCGGTGTTTGTCGTCACCGGCCTGGTCGGGACGCGACAGATGCAGATTCACGACAGGCTCTATCTGCTTCTGAAGTCGGCTTTCGCAAATGCGAGGCAAACATCGCGACAGGTCGTCGAACTTCTCCGAAAAGCAGACATAGTGACGCCAGGAATGGAAACCGTCGGCCGGATGCAACCCAATGCGTTCTCAGTGATGGCTGCGTTGCTGGACGACGCGCCGCAGACGCAAGCCAATCGCATGATTCAGGTACTCGAGGAACGCTTCGAACTCGGAGACGGCCGTTACGATGGATTGTCCTCGCTTAGCTGGGAAATGCTTGAAGAGATGCAGTCCGCGGGAATGACGATCGGCTCGCATACGAAGACTCATGCTTTGCTCACGAATGAATCCAGAGAGAAAGCGATTGAGGAAACGAAACGTTCCCGGCGAGATCTCGAAGAGAGGCTTCATGTGAAAGCACATCACTTTGCTTATCCCGATGGCAGGCACAACGCCGATACCACAGCAGCCGTGGCGGCTGCGGGATACCGCTTCGGCTACGGCACTTGCCGGCAGCAAGATCCGAAGTATCCGCTGTTGACGATCCCTCGCAAGATGCTCTGGGAGAAGTCGTCTGTCGATTCAGACGGACGTTTTTCGGCTGCGATGATGGCATGTCAGATGAATTGGGTATTCGATCTGGGATCCAGGTGCGCGCACAACCATGGGCGGCGACAATGAGCACGCCGGATGAGCCAGAGTCGTCTACATGGAACTGACTCGGACATTTGATTTCACTCCGGCCACCCAGGCGGAGCCTGGAAAACTCTGCTTCAACCTGCTGTTGTTGTTCGTCATAACTCTTTACGCGCTCCCTGCGCAGCTATTCCCGGTGCTGGAAGTGGTGCGTCCCGCGCAGGTCATCGTTATCTCGGCGTTGGCGCTGCTTGTTTTCGAAAAGTTGACGCGCCGGCAGAGTTTCGTCCTGGTCTGGCCTGAAGGTTACCTGCTGCTTGCCTTCGGAGCCGCGGCTGTGCTCTCGACGTTCTCCGCCTTCTGGCCGCTGCGCGCGTACGAAGCGTCACTGGATTTGGCGCGAATCGTCCTTGCCTATTTCCTGATCGTGAATACGGTCGTCACTGAAAAGCGCCTTCGCGCATTCCTGTTGGCGATGGTTGTGGGCGGACTCTTTCCCGCGGTGGGAGCCCTGAATGGCTACATTCACGGTGACCTTATCGAAGGGAGGGCTCATTGGATCGGCGTCTTCGGCAATCCAAATGAACTTGCTTACGTCCTTGTCATGCTGGTGCCCTTAGCCGCTGTGCTGGCCA
>Ga0137433_1000331_pt1 | contig 26658 bp, 24 predicted proteins | sample EasRivERMZT840_2_FD_102335 | JGI IMG/M metagenome (GOLD analysis project Ga0137433, IMG submission 102335) | Soil microbial communities from meander-bound floodplain in the East River, Colorado, USA - East River MetaG ERMZT840_2 | ecosystem: Environmental > Terrestrial > Soil > Floodplain ...
TGCCGCGAGGCTTCTCGACAAAGTGGAACCGCTCGAAAACGTTCTCGGTGCGGTCGGGCGACGCCTCTTCGACGGGATCGCGAACGCAAGGCATGTCGAAGAAATGGTCCGGGTAATGGACACGTTACTGCGGCCGCTGGAACCGCTCGACGCGACGCGGAGAGTGCTCGAGCAACTTGGCGATCCGGACATGTCCGTCGGCCGCCTCGCATTGGAAGCTGGAATCAGCGCGCGCCAACTGCGACGCATGTGTCTCGAGCACGCAGGCGTTTCGCCCAAGTACCTCGGTCGCATCGTGCGATTTCGCTCCGTTGTGCAACAGATCGGTGCAGCGGCTGCGAGATCGGTCAGGCCCAACTGGGCGGAACTGGCTGCGGCCTGTGGCTACTTCGACCAGGCCCACTTCATTCGGGAGTTCCAGAAATTCACCGGCCTCACACCTGGCCGATATTTACAATCCCTGCTGCCGCATTCTTTCTAAAATCGCTTTCATGAGCGAAACGAAACCTGAAAAACGAATCGACTACATCGAGATGCCTGTCAAGGACATCGCAAGAACGAAGGAATTCTACGGAACCGTATTTGGCTGGGAGTTCGTCGACTATGGTTCCGGCTACACCAGCTTCCACGATGGACGTCTCGGCGGCGGTTTCACGACTGAAGGGAACCCGCCAATCAAGGGTTTGCTGCTGGTGATTTACACCGGAGACCTGGCCGCGCTTCAGAAGAAGATGGAGGCAGCGGGAGGCAAGTTCGTGAAAGCGAGCTTCTCATTACCCGGCGGCATGCGATGTGACTTCACCGACCCGAGCGGGAACGAGCTTGCGGTCTGGTCCGATGTCGAGTGACTTCCTATTTCGAAAACCAGTACGCGAGACGGACAAGGAAAATGTCGTTCGGTTTTGCGGTAAAGAGTTTCCCGACATCGCGGCGCGTTGAGAATTGCCCGGGGTTCGAGTTGTCCTGGCGGTTTTCAGTCCAGACGAAGTAGAGCGTCGAACCGAGGCGCCATTCCCAGCGGAAGATGGCGTTGATGCGAAGTGATTTGAAGTTGAAGTCGGGATCGCCGAACGTGAATGGCGATGCCGGCCCGGCGCCGTCGGGATCGACGCGATACTGCCGGGCCGAGGTGGAGGCGAGATCGGTGGAGATGTCGCCTATTTCATTTCCGTATCGAAGAAATGAAATCGTGTTCGGTTGTGCGAGTTCCTTGAAGTCCCAGTAGTCGCCGACGGAAACCAGCGGCTGCGCGTACACCTGCAACGACATTTTCGGACTGAGGATCCAGTTGACGCGGGTCTGCATCGAGACCTGGAATTGGTCGATGTCCGCGAAGACGTACCGGCCGCCGTAGGTCTGGGTGGCCGTCGCGTCGGTAACTGATCTCACGTACTGAGCGATGCCGCGCGAACGATTGATGCTCGGGCCCGTTGATACCGTGAGCGAGGACAGCGGCTTGAAGTTGACGCCGAAGTTGTAATTGACCCCCCATCCGCCGGCCCTGTTCGAGTTGTAGTTGAAGTTCGAATTCATCGAGACCCGTTTCCGGCTGTCGCTGTTCACGCCGGTCCCGATGAAGCCGCCTCTGGTATTGACCGCCGCCGGGCCGCCGCGGGTGAGCCGGTCATCCTGCGCTTTCAGGCTGTAGCCGCCGCCGAACCAGAAAGACCAGTAGTTCAAAGTGGTGAGTCCGGCCTCACCGTTGAAACCGTTGCCGGTGATCCGCCGGGCGGCATTCCATGTGTACCACTTCGCGGCCCACGCATACCGCTGTCTGGACCACTTGTCGGGGTTCGGCTTTCGCCAGTTCACCACAGCGTGCATGCCACCGACGTCGCCGCCGGTCTGGAAACCGAGATCGTTGGATTCGAAACCGGGACTGACGTTCCATACGGAGGCGTTCACGACGGTGTTTCCGCGCTGACGATTGAGAAAGGCGCTGCCCGTCCAGCCTTGCATCGACGTCGCACCCGGCTGGAGTCTGACTTGCGGCGCATCCGGCCGTTGAAAGTAATGCTGAGATGAGCGCTGAAGCCTATCGATCGCAGCGGCGCTGCCGCGTACGGAACTCACCGCGAAACGGCCCGTGATCACCCATTCCTTGTCGTTATCGAGATAGTAGTAAGCGTCTGTACCGGCCATATACGCTCGGTTTGGAAGGTAGTCGCGAAGAGCGGGCAGGCTCAGATCGCGTTCCACGCCCGTTGTCAAAAAACCAAATCCTCCACGGTTCTTTTCTTTCAATACGCGGCCGACAACGTAGTTGGTGAGAGGCTCGACTTCGATCCGGGATGGTTCGCTGCTGCGAACCACATCGGCATACTCTCTGCCTGTGACCGCTTCCAGCAGACCCAGCGTCCAGCCATTTCTCGTTTTTCCCGTGAGCTTGCCTGCGCCGAGAATCGTCGTTCCGCCAGGCCGATCGACGAAATCGCCGAACGCGATTCCCTGAGGAGCCCGCCCGATCCGGCGCGTGTAAAACAGATTGGGTTCCTGGCGATTGAATCCCCAGAAACTGTTCGAGCCGCCCCGGCCAAAGTTATTGAAGATATTTGCGCCTTCGAGAAAGAAGGGCCGCTTTTCCTGGAAGAAGGTTTCAAACGCGCTGAGATTCACGACGGCTGGATCGACCTCGACCTGACCGAAGTCCGGGTTTACCGTTGCGTCGAGCGTGAAGTTGCTGCTGATTCCGTACTTGATGTCGAGACCGATGGTGCCGAACTGGCGCGAACCGTCGTTGAACGGATTGTTAGTGGTGAGCGGATCGATGAATTCGCTCCGGCCGACGACATACGGCATCAGGTCGAGATGCTTGAGCGGTTCGATGTCGTCGATGCCTTCCAGTTCGATCATGCGCGACGCCGTACCGCTCTCGTTTTTGGGCACCATCCGCAGCCACGCGCTTTCGTTTTTCCGATGAATATACCGGACCGCATTGATGCCCCACACGTGACGGTCCGCCGCCGGAAATCGCAGTTGGGAAAAAGGAATGCGATATTCGGCGGTCCAGCCTTCATCGTCTACTCGCACGGCGGACTCCCATACGCCTTCCCACGAAAAATCGGTGAAAACGTCATTCGAGATGATCGCGTCGCGCTGCACGCCCGCGGCGCTCACCTCGAACAGCGCGCCGGTGAGCCGATCGTGATATGGACTCAACTGGATGGTGAAGTAGTCGGCGTCGGAGTAATTGTCGCGTCGCGACAACTGGCGGACGATTCCTGCAGGCTGAGAGTCGAAGAGGCGAACGCCGAAATACATCGCCGAATCGTCGTATGCGACTCGTAATTCGGTGCGCTCGGTGGCCTTATCTCCCTCGACCGGATCGCGCTGTGTGAAGTTGCTTTCCGGTTGCGCTTTCATCCACGCCTCATCGTTCAAGACACCGTCCAGCGAAATTCTGGAAGTGCTTCGGACGGCGCGGATAGAACGTTCCGTATCGTACGTTTGCGTTCCATTGCCGTCTTGCGCTTGAACACGGCCGGCGGAGATCAGCACGAGGGACAGTACCGTTACAAAGCCGCGGATTGACATGCTGTGTAGACACGAAAAACGAACATCCGGTTACCAAAAAAACATCATGTATGCATCTGTTGATCCGTTTACCCAGACGTTCTTGGTAAACGACTTGGCGGGGACCGGGCAGGTTATCGGTCGCGGGAGATGTTCGATTACGGACGGCTGATTTCAGATTCGGACAGACAAGGGACAGGGCGGTCATAGACCGCCCCTACAGTCGCCTGACCCGGTTTCTACGGCTCGCCCCAGGTAAAGAGGAGGCCGCCTGTGGGTTCGAACGCGTTAATGGTTTCGCTGTAAAAGTTGGGCACGGTCCGTCCGCGTAGGTCGACACGGAATCCGAGAGGACCCCACAAACGCTGGCCCTTGATCCCTCCGCCATAAGAGAAGGTGAAGAATGCGTTATTGTCGCGCATTGTGATTTGGCGGGTTGTGAAAGGAATCGGGCCCCCATTGAAAAACTCGGGCACGATAATGTTGTAGGTTACTTCTTTAGGGTCAAGAATATTGTCGGGATTCGAAATATGCTGTACCAGCGCTCCCGCCCCTAAGGCTAAGTATGGAACAAGCTTCGCCTTGGAAAAGTTGTAAAGCAATCCGCCCTCATATTGCCAGGCATGGATCGAGGGATTGAAGAAGTTGTTATCGAAGGTGTTCCGGATTCTGAACTGGGTAGCGTAGCTGACATTACCCTCGATCTGAAGATTGGTCGTCGCCATGAAGCCGCCCCTGACGCCGAAGAGGGCTGGATTCGTCAGCGAAAACTTCTCGAGTTGATCCTCGTGCGCGCGGAAACCTCCCCAGAACTCTCCTCCGGCGTACGGGTATACTTCATATTTCTGGGCGAGCGCAGGACTGGCGAAAACAGGCGCAAGCAGAGCAACAGCCAGAATTCGCAGATAGCAACGTTTCATCGTGTTTCCTTTCTGTCGAAAAAGTGCGCATACCTACTCGGCATTTCCGACACCAAGTGGGAGAGTTCTTCAAAACGCAACGATGTCAACGTCGCCGGTGCAATCTGTAAGACGACCTCGTACCCCGGCTCATGACTTGAATGGAATCTGAAGTATATGAAGCGTGACCTGGCGCCATATTCGCAGGGCTGATAAGTTACTGTCGGCCGGAGAGGACATTGTTGAAGAGAATGAAGGTCGCCGCTCTTGTTTCGCTTATCGCGCAGTCTCTGCTCGCATACAGTCTTCAGGCCCAGGCGCCGATGGAGTTCGTCCGAATCGCTCCGGGAGAATTCACGATGGGATGTTCCGGAGGGGATGTGCTTTGCGCCGCGGACGAGACTCCCAGGCATCGCGTTCAAATCAGCAAAGCTTTCGAGATAGGCAAATACGAGGTCACACAGTCGCAGTGGATGGCGTTGATGCAAACCAATCCGAGCGGAAGCAAGGGAGATGACCGTCCGGTTGAAACTGTCAGCAAGCTCGAAGCGCAGGATTTCATCTCGAAACTCAACGCCATGAACGACGGTTTCAGATACCGTTTGCCGACAGAAGCCGAATGGGAGTATGCGGCGCGTGCGGGAAGAGATGTGGCATATTCCGGTCCTCTGGATGAAATCGCGTGGTATGCGGCGAACTCTGTTGACGAAACGCATCCGGTCGGACGGAAGAGGCCCAATGCCTGGGGACTGTACGACGTGCACGGAAACGTGCGCGAATGGGTTTCTGATTTTTATTCGAGTGACTATTACTCACTCAGTCCGGAGATCGATCCAACCGGGCCTCAGCTTGGCGCCGGAGGCCGTGGCGGTCCACCACCTGGAGGGCGCGGGCCCGGGTTCGGACCGGGCCGCGGCGGACGTGGAGCGCCGCTGCCTTCGCCAAGGGTGGAGTTACCTCCAGGCTCAACACTTGAGGAGCAGGTTACGGCGCTCAGGCAGCAGGTCGATGATCTTCAGCGCCAGTTACAGGAACTTCGGAATGAGTTTGAGGGCGGCGGGCCGCCGCGATTCGGTCGCGGAGGGCCCGGACGAGGCCCACAGCAGGGGCCGGCGGTCATCGGCCCCGATGGACAGCTGATCGATCCGCTCGACGGCCTTCCAACAGGCCTTCCCGTAGCGCGCGGCGGCGGTTGGGATCAATCCGCTCCGTTCCAGCGCGTGTCGGCTCGATACAGCTACTACGGCCCGACTCTTCGAGTCGGCGATATCGGGTTCCGCCTTGTGCGCGAGCCCGTGGGGGCAAAACCGTGAAGAATATTCTTGTCGTCCTTGCGTTCGCAGCCTGCGTGACAACATCGTTTCCTGCCGCGGCGCATCACTCCTTTCAGGCCGAATATGACCAGTCCAAACCACTCACGCTCGTTGGGAAGATGACGAAGGTCGTGAATGAGAATCCTCACGGGTGGATCTATCTTGAAGTGCGGAACCCCAACGGCAAGACCATAACCTGGCAACTCGAAACTCCGGGGCCCACGATCCTCAATCGCAACGGCTTCAACAGAAACGTCTTTGAAATGCTCATCAACTCCGGTGAAGTGGTGACCGTCACGGCATACCCTGCCAAAGATGAATCGAAACACGCCTGGGCCGGAGGACTGACCCGCGCCGACGGCTCCACAGTCATCCCTCTCAGCGGCATACGTCAGCCCGGTGTGCCGGAAATCGCTCCGGACCGCCCCCGCTAGACACGATCTGAGGCTGGCTACAGGGGCGGTGACCGAAACCGGGTGTAAGATACTCCGCCAAAACTACTAAGGATGGTTTCCATGACCAAACAGTTGCGCACTATCGGTCCGCTTTCCGTTGCGAAAGTCGCCGCGATCCTCTATGCCCTGATTGGATTGTTATTCGGCGCCTTTGTTTCCCTCTTGTCGTTACTCGGCGTATTTGCCAGTAGCTTTGGCGACCAGGCCGCCGGCCAACCGGGTGGTGCGCTCTTCGGCGTTCTCTTCGGCGTCGGTGCCATTGTTGTGCTCCCGGTGGTGTATGCGTGCATGGGGGCGATCTCAGGAGTCATTATGGCTGCAGCGTATAACCTCATCGCCCGCGCCGTCGGCGGCATTGAGCTGGAGATCGAATAGCAGCGTGATTGTTTTGCGCAGATTACTGATCTTCGCATTGCGCACTACGTGACTCGACGCGTACACGGGCAGTTGGCATTCTCATTGCAAAAAAGCTCGCAGAATGCAATTGGTTCGACCCTTTGACCAGACTGACATCCCCAAGGTCGCCTCGCTGCATCAGCGGGTGTTCAAAACGGAAATCCCGCCGGACTCCGAGTTGTACCGGAACTATTTCCGTAGTGTTTTCCTGGCCTCGAACAGCGCCGACTTTACGTCGCTCGTATGCGAAACCGACGGCGCGATCACAGGTTTTCTTGGTGTCGTGTTACGCCCCTTGCTGTGGGGCGATCGACGACTGCGCGCTGCGGTCAGTTCGCAATTCGTTGTTGAACCCGGCAGTCATTCGTGGCTCGCAGGCGTTGAACTGCTCCGGCGGTTTCTTGCAGGGCCGCAGGATTTATCCATTACGGACGAAGCAAACGATGCGTCGAGGCGGCTATGGATGCGGCTGGGCGGCACGCAATCGTTATTTTCAAGTGTCCAGTGGATGTTGCCGCTGCGTCCATGCCGGTTAGGCCTGATTGCCGCCCGCAAATGGCTGGGACGTTGGGTGGCGCCGTTGACGCCTCTGGCCAAGCCGGCCGATTTTGTTGCCGGACACCTGGCGGGCTTGCCCCGTTTTCTTGCTTCATCCAACTTGCGCGCGTGGAAACCTGACGTGCCTGTCCTGCTGCAAATGTCGCGAGAGTTTGCCGGCGATTTTCTTCAGCCGGCTTACGACGCCGAAGAGTTTTCCCGCATCCTGGAATGGGCAAGTCGAAAGCGCGGAGGAGTGCTGCATCCTGTAGCGCTTAACGGACAGGACGGCAAGCCGGCCGGCTGGTACATCTACCATAAAAACGCGCGTGGTGAGGCGGAACTGCTTCAGATCGGCGCCAGAGAGGACACCGTCATGGACGTGCTGGACCATTTGATAGGACATTCATGGAGAAGCGGAGCATATTGCGTCTCCGGCCGGATGGAACCACTCCTTGCTCCCGCGCTCGCCAAACGAATCTGCCTGCTCTCTCCATACAGGCGCTGCGTTCTTCTGCACACGCGCGATACCGCTCTGCGGAACGTGATCGAATGCGGTACCGGCTTTCTGTCACGCCTCGACGGAGAGTGGAGCCTGCGCCTTCAGTGAATCGCCGGTCCGCACCAGCACCGTAGCCCCGTAACAATACTTCACGGTTTTTTTCGTTTATCCGCCGCCGCTCGCCCAATTAATCTACAGTTCCTACCAGTTCAAGGAGGTCTCCTCATGAGTTCGACTTTGCCTGCGACTTCGAAGTTCAGTTTTCCTCTGGATACAAGCGTTCTTCTTCCAGGAAGCGCAACGTCTGTCGAAATCACGGCGGCGACAGCTGCCGATGTGCTCGAGGCAGTTGCAAAAGACACGAAATTTCCGGATCGGCAGATCGATCTGGCAAGCATCAGTCTGGAAGCCCGAGGCGGCAGCGAGTTCAAGTTTAACGGCGGCAGCGGCGAAGCGTCTTTCTCGGCGTCGGGCTCCGCCAGGATGCAGTCCGGAGTTTTCGACAATGGCGCCGATGTTCTAAAGAAGCTCGCTTTGGAGGACGCGGATGAGATCGGTTTCGAGCTGACTGACCAGGCGGGCAGCCGCTACATGCTTTTCCTGGCGGGCTATGCGGCCAGCGCCAAATTCGACGCGAAGCATCCTATTGGCGTGCTCGGCGCCGCAACGTTTGGCATCGAAGGAAAGCACGAGCGGCAGTATGCGATCGTGCATCGCTTCGACGCCGGCGACGGAGCTCGCAAGGTTTTGCAGGACACGATATCGAGCTGGAAATTGCCTCGCCATGTTGTCGAAGTGAACGCCGGGAAGGCTGTTACCCGCGAAATTGCCCCTTCGACGCATCTGATCGCGGAAGCGGAAGGTTCGCTGGCGCTGAGGCTCGGCGCACAGCTCGGGTACGATTTCAGTTTCATCCGCGAGGCAAAGCTACTAGGCCTGCAGGGCGACATCGGTCTGAAGATCGAGACCGGCATCAAAGCTTTCGTCGGATTCGAGGTCAGCGGCCGCTATCTTGTCGTTCTATCCCGCGAGTCCGGCGATGAAGCACTGCGTTTGCAAATGTTCCGGCTCAGGAAGAAAGGTGTGTCCTTCGGCTTGAATCTTTCGGCAAAGGTTCAAACCGTCGCCGATATTCTTCCTGAAAACGTGGACGACCTCATCAAGGCTGTCTTCGGAGTCCATGGACAGCAGGTCGTGAAAGACCTCCTCCTGATTGAGAAGTGGACGGATCCAAAGAAAGACCTTTCCGACACTGTCGCGGGCCTTGTCAACAAGACAGGCCTCGAGCTGCTCGAGGAGGTTACCGGCGTCAATCCCAAGACCGCGTTCAACAAGGGCCGGGAGCTGCTGCTCGATGCGATCAGGAAATGGGAAGCGCTTCCCGCCACCGTTTCCTCCATGTTGTGGGCGCAGCTCGAAGAAGGCGGCCTCAAAGGACCGGCGCGCAAGCAATTCGAATCTGCGTTGAAGGCGCTGACGACAACCGACGCCGCAGTCCGCCGCAAAGAGATTGCTGGCTTGTTGTCGAATACGGCTCTCGATGGCACGCCGATAGGCCGCTTTTTGATCGCCGGCGGAGAAAAAGGATTGGCGAAGCTGCTCGATGAATCCGAGGATCTGCGGAAAGCCGCGGCGTTGACTCTGGACGTCCTGAACGGAGGGATTATCGAGAAACTTCAGAGCTTCATTGCAGAGCGGCTGAACCTCGACGACGTCCTCGCAATCGTAAAGAAAACCGATTTCGACAAACTGGATGGCTGGCTCGTCCAGCGCCTGTCCAGCTTTTTCGACGCGAAGCTGAAGTTCGAGGACCTCGACAAAGTGAAGGACACGATCCACGCTGTTCTGCGTAAGCGGCAGGAGATCTTCGAGAAGGCGCGGCAGGCACTGACGCGCCGGTACGACTTCGACGTCGCGTTCAACTTCCAGAAAACCACGACCAGGACCGCCCTGCTCGACGTGACCTTTGACCCGTCGCAAAGCGATGCGAAGCTGTTGCTTGCGGAAGTCCTCGGCGGGACTCTTGACAACCTGCTCACGAAGAGCGTGGCTGGAGTGTCCATCCGAAATGCCGTCCTCACTCACCAGATCACGCGGCAAAGTTCGATCTCGGTACAGATGCCGTTCTACAGCAGCAAGACGACAAACCTGACGGATAGTCTGGCGCAGGTCAGCGCGCAGGAAGACGGCGGCCGGGTGCTGTTCTACGAGTTGAAAGCCAGCGACAAGGTCATCAAGAACCGGCTCCAGAGCCAGCTTGCGGTCGCTGCATCCCTTCCGATGCGGATTGGCGACGGCGTTCGCCAGCATGGACCGGCCGCAACTGACTGGTCGTACCAGTTCGTTCAGATCGCGCCGCGAGTCCGCCGGCCCGAGCTCGAACGACAGATAGCGCCGATGGTGTTGGAATATTTCCCGAACCATTTTCCGGGCGGTCCGGCTTCGCTATCCACGTTCTTGACGGATTTCGACCGCGCAGTGGAAGACGTTCTGGGACATCCGACGGACGAGTTCGGTGATTTGTTGTTGTCGCTCGAGGTCAGTTTGCCGGGCAGCGCGCTGTCGGCCTGGTTCCAGTCCAGAACAAAGGAACAGGTCAAGCTGGCCGCACGACAGATTTCCATCCGCGCGCAAAGGAGTTTGCAGCGGCTGATTCCTTTTTACTATTTGCGCGATCTCGACAAACTGCACCAGAACCTTGAGACGTCGCCGTTGTTGGTGTTCGCCGCGCTCCCCACTCTGAATGAATTCCAAATCGACGGCGACCGCATGATCCCCGGCGATGGGCCGATCTGGGATGTCATCGACCCCGCGAAGCGCGCGTTTATGGTGTCAAGGGCCGCCACCGTTTCCACATTGGGTACGTTCCTGGCGGAGCACCGGGCTCGACTCATTGCTGCGGGACGGTTACCCCAGGCGAACTTCTTCCGGCCGGAAGAAGTGGGCGATTTCCTGAGCGGAGTCAGCAACCACAGCAACTTCGTCAATCTCCTGATCCTCGCCAGCAAGATCGCCCATGGCGCCGAGGACGCTTTGAAGGACCTCATCGGCTTTGAAGCCGAAGCCGCGACGCGGCCTTCTAAAGCGATCGAGAGGCTGGCCGAGTTTGGCGCGGAAGTCGTCAGCACGTTCAACAGAGACTTGAGCTCGGTTTACGGTGGAGACCTGTTGAGGCCCCTGGGCTCAATGATCTTTTTGGAAGCAGCGGCGGCACTCGATCCTTCGATCGCGAACGCCAGACCAAACGCGCTGCTCGCCATGACAGTCCTGAAGGATCAACGCGAGTTCAAAATGGAGGACTTCCTTCAGAACAAGCGTCCGAAGGCATCCGATATCGCTATTCAGCAGAGACTGGTCGGCGCCAACGTCTGATCAGGATTCGGGGTCGGGCACTTGCTTATCAGTTTTTACGTGCCTGACCCCGACCGCCGTCTACCCCGCCTCACAAAGATGTCGTGACCCGCATCTTGAATCTACTGTAATCTTGCCGCCGATTATGGCTGTTCAGCCCGGAGTGTCCCTTGGCAATTACGAGATCCTGGCCGCACTCGGCAAAGGCGGCATGGGAGAAGTGTGGCGCGCCCGCGACAGAAAACTGGGCGCGAAATCGCTCTGAAGACGTTGCCCGAGGAGTTTGCCAACGACTCCGAACGCCTGACGCGATTCGAACGCGAAGCCAGGCTGCTCGCTTCTCTGAACCATCCAAACATCGCATCGATATACGGTCTTGAAGAATCTTCCGGTACGCGATTCATCGTTCTCGAGCTTGTCGAGGGAGACACGCTTGCCGGCGCTCTGCAGCGTTGACCGGTACCTGTCGAAGATGCCCTGAAGCTCGGGTTGCAGATTACGACAGCTATCGAAGCGGCCCACGAGAAGGGCATCATTCACCGCGATCTCACGATATTGAAGGTCAGGAAACGGCAGCACTGCCGCTCCAGATCAACCAGGCGGCTGAGTTGCAGGAGCACTTCGGATCGCGGCGCGAACCGGTAGCAATAACCTCCTGCGATCGGCGCCACGTCAAGTGTCGCGTCCTCCAGTTCAGCAAGAAACGTCCGGCGGCGTTCTCGTAACTCGGATTCGCTTAATGTGCAGATGATGGGCAGGTCCATGAGTGCAGTTTACCAGCGATGTGACCCTGCCCCGGTCAACTCCGGAGCAGGCAGACGCGGCCCATTGTAGGCGCGTACCTCGCCGAAGCGTCGATGCACTTCCCAGTCTTCGCGAGCCCGGGCCATCTCTTCGCTGGTGCGCGCGACAAAGTTCCACCACATCAGAACCGGCTCGCGAAAAGGTTCGCCGCCGATCAGCACCAGCCGGCAGCCGCGAGTTCCCGTGATACCTAACTCGTGCCGGCCGGGTTGAATGTAGTGCAGTGCATTTGGCGCGATCGGCATGCCGTTCAACGAAGCGTTCCCGCTCAGAACAAACACGGCGTGTTCGAAACCCGGAGCCAGTGGAAGGTCGACGTGCTGGTCGGCATGCTGATCCTCATCGAAGAGCAGCTCCGCTCCGACAATCGGGGAAAAGGATTTCGCGGGTGATTTGTGACCGATCACTTCACCGATGATTACGGTCATACGGGCCGATCCGATCTCCAACACCGGAAGCGAGGCGTAGTGATCGAAAGACGGCGCGACGAGACGATGATCGTCCGGCAGCGCGACCCACATTTGAAGTCCTTCCAGTTGCCCGGAATTTTCCTTCGGGGTTTCTTCGGAATGCGCGATGCCGTGTCCCGACGTCATCAGATTCAGTTGGCCCGCAGTCATGAGCGCTTCATACCCCAGGCTGTCTTTATGAACGATCTCACCCGCTGCGAGCCACGAGACGGTTTGCAGTCCCATATGCGGATGCGGCGCGACATCCATGGGTTTAGTCGTCGTGAAGCTGAGCGGCCCGTACCGGTCGAGGAAGCACCACGGCCCCACCATCCGGCGCCGGCTGCGGGGAAGGGCCCGGAAGATCTCAATCGAACCGAGCGCAGTCCGGCGGGCGGGAAGGCTTTCGATGATGAGTGCGTCGTCGTTTTGCATCGGGATCATTATCGCGGAAAGATCACGGGAATGGTCTGCCGGCGATTACGTCGATAGATCCGAAAGTCCTCGATGTCGGTCGTAATAACGCTGTGCCTGGGGTGGAGTTCGCTCAGCCGGATGAGGCAAAGGTCGGCCAGATCGGGGTGCCTGTCAGCGTATCGGTTGGCCAGCTCTTTGAGATGATGGAGGTGTTCCAGCACATCGAACGCCGGAAGGAGCAGGTCTTCCTGTACAAGACTCAGAACCAGACCAGAGTCCTGGATATGAAACGCAGCCTCCGCCAGCACTGCGTCGCAGGTGATCAGGGGCTCCGAAACCTGTTCTGCCAGACCGACAGCCCAATCGTGATGTTCATCCTTCCGATTCAGAAAAGCGACGATGAAGCCGGTATCCGCGATTCCCTTCATCGTTTCGAGAATCCCTTACGTTTTGAAAGATCGGGGGAGCCGCTGACAGCGCCTGCAAATCGCATGAACGACTTGCCTTTGGATGATCGGGCCAACTCGAGTTGATCTCGAATGAGTTTTCCTTGGGGAACCCCTGCCTTCCTGGCCGTTGTTTCAAGCCAGTCAGCCAGATCCTTGGTAAGACGTACTGTGATTGTATGACTCATATGACGATAACGTATTACACCGTCGCGAGTCTTTCAAGTGGGTTAGTGAAAATCATGGGACGAGACGGTGGCCTCGCTGACAGGCAGGGCTTCTACGCGATCGACTTTCACGGAAATCACATTGTCGATGTTCTGCAGGCGGCCGGCGATGAGAAGGAATCTGCCGCTGACGACAGTCAGGCGAGTCTGCGCGAACAGTTTCGGCGTGATGATGGCGTTCGAGATTCCGGTTTCGTCTTCGAGACTGAGGAAAACGAAACCCTTGGCCGTTCCGGGCCGCTGGCGTGCAATGACGGCGCCGGCCACGCGGACATATGTGCCGTTGCGGACGCTCGCGAGATCAGCCGCGCGGAGAACTCTGAGATTGTTGAGGATGGAGCGATAGTAGGCCATCGGGTGAGGACCGACGGTCATGCCGGTTCCGTGGAAGTCGGCGACGAGACGTTCTTCGGAAGTCATCTGCGCGAGCGGCGATTTTGTATCCGGCTCTTCGATGGGATCGAGTAACGGGCCTGTACGCCGGGAGGCGCGCTCGACTTGCCAGAGCGCGTCGCGTCGATGGAAGGGAAGCTTGCCGGCGAGAGTTCGGTGTGATCGACCCCCTGCGCTCGCGGCTGCGCCGCCGCTCGCGCTGTCCCCCTCACGAGGGGGACAATGTCTATTCTCCCCCTCGTGAGGGGGAGAGCCGCCGAAGGCGGCAGGGGGTCGATCACACCGAACTGCTGAAGTCAGGAAATTCAGCGCGCCGATTTCAGCGAGGTAGATCAATTCACGCTTCTGTAATTCCGGAACCCGTCGAGTCAGATCGTCGATGCTCGTGAACGCCGCGCGCGCACGCGCCTCTACGATCGCGCGGGCAACCGCCTCACGCATGCCTTTCACATAGCGCATCCCCACGCGCATGGCGCCGTTTTCCAGCGTGCACAGCCAGCCGGATTTCGTGACATCGATTGGTTTCACTTTCAATCCGTGCCGTTGCGCGTCTTTCACCAGAGTTGCGGGACTGTAAAAACCCATCGGCTGGTTGTTCAGCATGGCTGCGGTGAATGCGGCGAGGTAATGGCATTTCAGGTACGCGCTCGAGTAAGCGATAAGAGCGAAGCTGGCGGCATGCGATTCAGGAAAGCCGTAAAGCGCGAACGACGTAATCGACTGAATGATCTGGTCCTGAACATCTCCGGCGATCCCGTTCTTATTCATGCCTTCGCGCAGCTTCACTTCGACTTCCCTCATCCGCCGCTCGGACCGCTTGAACCCGAAAGCGCGGCGCAACTCTTCCGCCTGGCCACCGCTGAAGCCGGCGGTGATCATGGCCATGCGCAGCAATTGTTCCTGAAACAGCGGGACGCCGAGCGTCCGCTTGAGGACGGGTTCGAGCGCGGGATGCGCGTACGTCACGGGCTCACGGCCCATCCTTCGATTCAAAAAAGGATGAACCATCTTCCCGACGATCGGCCCGGGCCGGATGATCGCCACCTGCACGACGATGTCGTAAAACCTTTCGGGCCTCATCCGCGGCAGACACGACATCTGCGCGCGGCTTTCGATCTGGAACATGCCGACGGTGTCCGCCTTCTGCATCGCCGCATAGGATGCGGGATCGTTTTCCGGAAGGTGCGCGAGGTCGACGTCTTCTCCATGATGCTCGCGGATCAGTTTCAGCGAGTCTTCGAGCACCGCCATCATGCCGAGTCCCAGCAGGTCGACCTTCACGATGCCCATGTCCGCGCAGTCGTCTTTGTCCCACTGAACGACGTTGCGGCCGGGCATCGTTGCCGGTTCGAGCGGGACGACCGAATCCAGCTGGCCCTGGCAGATCACCATGCCGCCGGAATGCTGGCCGAGATGCCGCGGCATGTCCTGAATGTTCACGCAGAGTTCGAGAAACTTCCGGATGCGCCGGTCGCGCATGTTGAAACCGGCAGCGCGGAACTGCGCTTCGAGAGTGTCCGATTCGTCCTTGTATTCGAAATGACCGACAAGACTCGAGAGCCGATCGAGCGTCGGCGTATCGAAACCCAGCGCCTTGCCGACTTCACGCGCCGCGGACCGGCCGCGATACGTGATGATATTCGCGGTCATTGCCGCGCCAAGCGCGCCGTATCGTTGATAGACATATTGAATAGCGCGCTCCCGCTGGTCGCCGCTCGGGAGATCGACATCGATGTCGGGCCATTCGCCACGTTCTTCCGAAAGGAATCGCTCGAAGAGCAGTCCCATCTTCACCGGATCGACGGCCGTGATCTCCAGCGCATAACAAACCGCGCTGTTCGCCGCGGAGCCGCGGCCCTGAATGAGGATGTTGTTCTTCATGCAGAACTGAACGATGTCCCAGACGATGAGGAAATAACCTTCGAGGCCGAGCTTCTCGATCAACGCCAGTTCGCGTTCGATCTGCCGGCGTGATTGTTCGTCGTAAGGCCGGAAGCGCTTGCGCGCGCCTTCTTCCGTCCGTTTGCGAAGAAACGACGCCATCGACTCGCCTTCACCGACCGGATATTTCGGAAACTCGTAGCCGAGATCTTTCAGCGTGAATTGAAGACGCCGGGAAAGCTCGACTGTGTTCGCGATGGCTTCCGGTACGTCATGAAACAACTGCGCCATTTTCGCCGGTGTTTTCAGATATCGATCCGAGTTTCCGGCAAGAAGGCGGCCGGCGGTTTCCAGCGTTCGATGATTGCGAATGCATGTGAAGACATCCAGGATCTCGCGTTGATGCGGCGAGGCGTAACGGACGCCGTTGGTGGCCAACAACGGCAAATGAAAACTTTCGGCAAGCGCGATGGCCTGCTGATTGATGGCTTCTTCCTGCCGGTTGTAATGGCGCTGAAGTTCGACGTAGACATTGGCGCGGCCGAAGATGTCGATCAGCCGCTGGAGTGCGTCGGGACCGTTTTGGTCGGGGATGGCGCGGGTCAGGGGACCGTGCTCGCCGCCCGTGAGGCAAATCAGTCCTCGCGCGTGCGATCTCAGTTCATCTTCGACGATCGCGCCCTTGCCTTTGGCCGCGCGGAGTTTCGTACGCGTCAGAAGCCGGCACAGGTTCTGGTAGCCCTCGCGCGTTTCGGCGAGAAGCGGATAACGCACGCCGGTGACGGACGTCACTTCAGCCCCGATGTGCGCCTGAATCCCGGCTTTTGTTGCGGCTTGATAAAAACGAGGCGAGCCGTAAACACCATCGCGGTCGAGCAGAGCCATCGCAGGCATTCCGTATTCGGCGCACGCGCCGGCAAATTCTTCGGGCAGGGCGGAGCCTTCAAGAAAACTGAATGCAGAGCCGGCATGGAGTTCGATGTAGGGCGAGCTCAATCGTAAACTCCCTGCGCGTACCACCGGTCGAGATGGACGTCGTAATAAATGCGATAAAGCGTGTCGCCGGCCTCGATGTCCCATTCTTCCCGATCCCACATCGTGGGCCGCCACCAGTCGCCGGAGGTACGCCATGGTCCGCTTGCCGTGACGATGCGTCCATGCATGCCGTGGAAAGCGATCCAGATGGGAATTTGATTGGCTAATTGGATGGTTGCTTCCAGAGGTGGACGGAAAAGCCGGAGGGCGAGGGATGTGGATGAATGAGATGTGCGAGAAGAGGATGTAGGGCGGCGTTTATTCCCCTCCTTGGATAAGGAGGGGTGGCTGCGCCCATTAAGAAAATGATGCGAAGCATCCTCAGCGGGCGCAGACGGGGTGGTTGGTTCAAGCCACCGATTATCGGTAGTTGAACCAACCACTTCTTGATGGCCGCGCCCTATCGGGCTTGCGGGCTTCGCCCGCCCGTCCGCTCCCAAAGAGGAAGCTGCGCGATATTTTTCTTGAGGTCGCGTCCACCCCTCCTTATCCAAGGAGGGGAATAAAGAGCACCTTTCCTTAGTTTCACCAATTAACCCAAATTTCTTTACCTTCAATCCGTCCGGCCGGTGCGTATCCAGCAATGCAGGCGCGCCCACATTCTCTTCGCCGACCACCGCCTTCAACCTCGCCAGCGTGAGTTCCAGTTTTTCCGGATCGGGCGCAACCGGCACGAACAAACCATTTTGCAGAACGCGCGGTTTTGTGGGGAATGCTTCGATTTCGATGCGATTGACCGCCAACCCCGGCGGATGCGCTTCGAGATCGAGAATAAACAGCTTTGTCAGAAGCCGCGCATTCCGTACCGGAATGGGCAGATTCAAAATGCGGACGTAGCTCCCCAGTGCGAGTCGCAGTTCATGCGTTGCCAGATTGCGCGATGCCATCTTCGAACAGATCTGCTCCAGCATCCGCGACAGGATGAACGTCAGAGGCTCGACGGTCGTGATGTCGTAATCGAGATCCATCACTTCGACGAATCGCACCGCCTCGACATGCGGCACGATCGGCCGCTCGCCGGCTCCCTGGGCGCGTTTGTGAAGTTGTACGCCTTCCTGCCCGAGCCGTTCCGATATCTGCACGGCCGGAAGGCCGGCGAATTCTCCGAGTGTATGGATGCCCCACCGCTGGAGTGTTTCCAGAATTTCCGCCGACGGCCCGAGCACACCCACCGGCAGATCGCGCAGCCGCGCGGCTTCCATGCCGCGATGAATGACCGTCACTCCGCCAAAACCGCAAGCCGCGCAGATTGCGGCATCGGCGTTACCGGCCAGCGCGATATTCGCGTCGAGGCCGCGTCCGCGAAGATCGTTTTGAATTTTTTCGGCGATCTCCGAATATCCGCCGAACAGGCGTTCGAGTCCTTCCACATCGAACACGACTGTTCCCGCGCCTGTGTTTTCCACACGCGGCGAAAACCCGCCGGCGCTTTCGACGAGCCGGGCGGCGGCGTCAGCGGACGCATTCGGAATGTAGATGCACGCGAACATTGGAGTTGTTGTAGGGGCGGTCTATGACCGCCCTGGGCGGTCGCAGACCGCCCCTACAGCGGACAACTTCGATATTGAGATTTAAGCCGTTCAAAATCGTCGACCACTCCGCGCCCCGCATTTCCATCCGCAACGCAAGCGCGGCGGCGGATTTGACGATGCTTTCAGTGGTCATAACGAGGAGCACGGTCGGAGTGTTTTCGATCGTGCGCTGGAAGCGGAACCACGATGCGAGCGGAATGGAACGGATCTGCGGCATCGGAAGATCGGTCAGGTCCATCACGACACGGCCGAACCCGCCGCCCTGAAGCAGCAGATCGGTGGATTTCAAAACCTGGTCAAGCGCGCGGCAGCGCACCCATAACAATCGACTCAATTCCACGCCCGCTTCGGCCGCCGATTTCGGGTCGAAAGCATTATTGCCGTCGACGAGCGCACAGACTTCGCCGCTTGCAGCCGGGCCTGTCGCTTCGGCAAGGATCGAAACCATGGTGGAGGTGCGGCCGGAGGAACGTGGACCAAAAATTTCCGTGATGGCGCCGCGGGGCAGGCCGCCGGTCCGCGCGTCGAGCAGGTCAATTCCGGTCGGAACGCCTTCGAAGACACGGCGGTCGAGATCGGCGCACGAGCGCACCAGCGCGAAGTTTTGCGGCGGCGCGAAGCCTTCAGGAAGGATCACCGATTTCATAAATGTGTACCGAGACGGTTTGGAGTATACCGAACAAATGTTCGGTAGTCCAGAAAGAGCACCCGGTCATGCCGTCAATCGGTGATCGTCACCGAGCCGTCTGCTTTGATCCACGTTGTGCGCGGCAGAATTCTCAGCGCAATAAATCGATACGTCCCGCGCCTGGTCTCATTCGAGACAAAGAAACGCGTTTCGGCATTCTGATTTAAATGAACGGTGATGAAAGTCAGCGGCCCTTCGTTGAACTTGTACTGCAGTTCGGTATCGGTGCTCGCAGCTCCCGATACTCGAATCCTGTAGAAACCTTTGCCCGCCGCGACATGAGAAGGAAACACTTCGAGAATATGTTCCGTGGAGGTTTCGTACTTGAAGTCCTTTTCGGATGGCGTCGCGATTTGCAACCGGTTGTCTTCCGGCACGAGTCCTTCGCCGACAAATCGCATCGCGATCAGCTTGCCGCTGTTTCGATCGTCGTTCGAAATCGTATGGCCGATGCTGCTGTAACGGACGTCGATGGTGTCGTCGGCATAGACCAGCTTCACGAGCGCGCTGATGCCGAAGAATCGAGTCAGGAGCGGCTGATCGGGATTGACGATGTAAACGATCGCGCCTGGCGGCAGTGTCGGATGAGCTCGTTTCAGGTCGGCCGCAGAATTTCGAGCGATGCGTGCTCCATAGCCCAGTTCGTTGCGGGTATACAGGTTGGCCTGCGCATTCAGCCGCGCCCCGACAACAAATGGCGCCAGTATCAGGCAGACGACGGCAAACGCGATTCTGGGATTCCATTTCGCAATGCTGCTGTGCACCCAGGCGAGACATTCACCGACGATCAGGGCGATCCCTGCGAGCGGAAGAAACAAGTAGCGAGGATCGAAGTAGCTGACGATGCCGAGCATCGGCGATAGCGCGACAAAAAACCACCCCACGCCGAACACGGTATACCGGCGTCGATCTCCAAACAGCGACAGGACCGCGAAGACTGCCACCACAAGTGCGGCCACGATAACGGCGTAGTGCATGCGGCCGTGATCGAGATTGAATGCCCAGAGAAACGAATCCTGAATACGTCCCGGCAGATCGTCAGGGATGGAAATCGCGTAATCGCCGGCTCCCACTTTCAGGAATCGAACAACATAGAGATAGTAGGCGGCAAAAATTCCAAAGAACGGCAGCACATACTTTTTTGGGCGTTCTGCCGTGAAAAGAATCGTAAGGAGGACGATATTGCCCGGCAATGTGACGGCAGCCTCTTTCGACATCAACGCCAGCACAAAAAACAAAATGGAGAGCGCGTACCAGCGCCTGGAGCGCGCGCCGCGAAGGTAAGCAATACCGCTCAGCAGGTAGAACGACGCATAGAACAACTCCGGCGCGAATGTGAAATCGTAGGTCGCGTATACATTGATGGAATGGATGCTGTAGAAGGTCGTGCCTGACGCGGCTGCGACGAAACTTTGCGTAAGTTCCCGCAGAAAGAAGAAAACGACACAGGTCGTCGCGAAAAACAGAATGAAGACGACCCAGTGATAGCCGTATGGATTCAGATCGAACCAGGGGAAAAACACCGACGGTATAGTCTGGCTGGCCAGCGGACGATACCAGTTCGCGACGTCGAGATTGTAGAGCGCGTGGACGAATTCGCTCCAGCTTCGAAACCGGTGCGACATGTAGAAAAGCGCGTCGCCTTGAAAGAACTGCGAGAAGCTGCTGGAAAAGACGAGATACTCCAGAATTCCGAGAAAAGCGAGATAAGCGACCGTGACGCGATAACGCGAATCAGTCGGTTCGAGTGCGTATCTGGGAGAGCTCATCGCGAATCGAGGCGGCAAGCTGGATAGCCTGATCCAGCGGCGGATGGTCGGACGAATTCACGCGCGAGCGAATATCCTGAAGTGTCTTGACGTGGCGGCGCAGGGCAGCGTCGAGATCGTTATAAACCTGAGGCTCACGTCCCGCCGGACGCTCCACATGCGCGATCGTTTCCCTCGCATTCCGGATCGTCCGGCCATATTCGGTGAGAAGCGCGCGGAGTTCGTCCATTGCCTCATCCTTCGCCGCGTCGGCGGCAAAGCTCAGCAGCAGATCCGAGATCACGATGTAGGATCTCGTTCGCGCGGCCGCGTCAGTGGTTTCGCTCAGCCTGCCTCTTTCGATCGCGAGCCGTTCGCCACGCTCACTCGCCTTAGAACCTCGGGCCCCTTTGATGGCGCAGCCCGTCAGACCCAACAGCAGGCACAATGCGAGCGCCGGCGCCTTAATTCTGTAGATTGCGTTGCCCAATGGTTTGTCCCTTCGGAGCGTAATAGCCTTCCTTGGCGCGAACGGTGGGTTTAGAAACGGTTTTCGGTGGATTCAGCCGAACCGTGACCGCTCGCCACGATCCATCGAGCTTTGCGTTGGAAGGTGTGTAGCCCAGCGTGTAATGGTTCCGGATGTCGTGCGCGATTTTTCGGCAGAGGGCTTCGACGTCATAAACCGATTCGGGGAAGTAAGCTCTGCCGCCCGTCATGGCGGCGAACTTTTCCAGGATCTCCCGCGATTTGTTCGCCGGCCTTCTTCCGAATAGTCCACGACGGTCGCTGTCTTCGTCGAGAAGGCCGATCGCATAAACGGTCGCTTTGGAAAAGCGCAGTTGCGCGAGAACGTTGTCGAGGTTATACCTGCTCGCATTGTCCGCGCCGTCGCTGATCAGCAGCAGCGCCTTTTTATCCTTCTTTCCCTTGTTCAAATGCTCCGCCGAGAGATAGACGGCATCGTAGAGGGCCGTTTGTCCGCGGCTGTCCATTTTGCCGAGCGCCTGGATCAGCGTATCGATGCTGCTTGTGAAGTCCTGCTCGAGGAATGCCGCGTCGTCGAAATTCACGATGAAGGTTTCATCGTCGGGATTGCTTTGCTTCGCGAATGCCAGCGCCGCCTGGTTCACGATCTGCCGCTTGTAGCGCATGCTGGCGCTGTTATCGATGACGAGGCCGACGCTCATCGGGATGTCTTCATGCTTGAAGAGCGAGAGTTGCTGCAGGATTCCATCCTCGAATACCTGGAAGTGCTCTCTGTTTAGTCCCGCCACCGGGTCGCCGTTTCTGTCGAGGACCGAAACGGGAAGCTGAACGAGTTGAACGTCGACGCTGAAGGTATAGCTCTTGTCCTGCGGCTTAGGCTCCTGTGCGGGCACGACTGCCGGCACGACGGCAGGAACTGCGACAGCCACCAGAACCATGAGGAATGTGAGACGCACAACCGGCCGTCTAATCACTGGACGACCTCGGGGCGTAGTAGCCGTTGCGCGCGCGCACGACGTGTCGATTGTCGGCCGGGGTGATGCGAATCTGGCGATAACGGCCGTCTCTGACCAGATTCGTCGGACGATATCCGAGGGTGTATTGAAGACGAAGTTCATCGGCGATATCGCGGAAGTTCGTATTCAGATCCTGGAGCTTGAACGGCGAAAACATTTTTCCGCCCGTTTCGTCCGCGAAGGTTTTCAGGACTTTGTCTGCGCGTCCGTTTTTGTCCGCGCCGAAGCCGGCTGAATTCGTGCTGATGGTGTATATGACGACGTCGTTTCGCTGCACGGTTTCGAGGGCTTCCGTCATCGAAAGGCGGCTTGAATTATCGTCGCCGTCGCTGATCACGACCATGATCCGCCGGCCGTTCTGCTTGGCGAGCTTCTGCGATGCCGAAAAATGAATCGCGTCGTAGAGCGATGTTCCGCCGCCGGCTCTGATGTCGCGAATCGACTTCGACAATTTTTCGGCGTCGTCGGTGTAGTCCTGAATGAGGTCCACGCCCGAGTCGAACGAAATGACGAGCGCGCGATCTTTGCCGCGGATCAAAGTGGAATAAAAGAACTCGGTTGCGGCCTCCTGTTCGAAACGAAGGCGGTCTCGCACGCTGCCGCTGGTATCGAGCAGCAGAGCGATCGTCAGGGGCAGATCGGTGTCGGCGCTGAAATTCGTGATGGATTGCGGCTTGCCGTCCTCGAAAACGGTGAAATGCTCGCGCCTGAGATTCGGTATGAATTTGCCCTTCCGGTCCGTCACGGCGAATAACACGTTTACGAGATCGACGTTGACGGACAGCGTCTGATCCGCCTCGGTCTGCGGCGCCTGCCGGGCAGGCTGCTGAGAAGCCACAGGACCGGCGGACAGAATCGCGGTACCGATGAGCCATGCCAGGATTGTTCGTCGCATATTGCCTCGCTATGCAGTCGTATACCTTGAAGTACGTACACGTGTCTACCTAGTAGAGATGGTGGTCGAACCTGGGCTGAAAACTCGCGGATTTGACGATTTGTTTTCCGGTCATAACGCGACTAATTGAGGTCAGCGAATCCGAACACATTGGTGTCGCAAGATGTCTGAATGGCATGTTGAATGCCCTCACTTTGTGTTGTTTAATTGAGACCGTCTGAGGGGATCTCGCATGACGCCAGAAGAAAGACTGACCAGAGTCGAAACACTGATCGAAAAGCAAACCGAAGGCATTCAGGGTCTGATAATCGTCAGCCGTACCGTACTCACTTCCATTCAGGAGTTGCGTGCAGACCAGGAACAGATACGGAAGGAAGTACGAGAGGAGTTGCGCCAGATGCGCGACATGCAGAAGCACACGGACGAAAAACTCAAGATCCTTATTGATACTGTCGACCGGATCATTCGCCGCGAAAACGGCGGACAGTAAGCAAAAGACTCACCTGATTCCTCTTGCCGATCCGTTGTCATCCTCGGCAGAATCTTCCGACTTATGCGCTTTTCATGGATCGTCGTTTTTGTGATTCTCATTGGGCTCTGCGAGGCTTCTTTCGGACAGCAGCCGGCGGTCCAAAAACAAGCTCAGCGTGCGGCTCTCGAAGCTGAGTGGAAAAATGCGGTTCAGGCGGTTCAACGGATTGTGAACCAGCCAGTGACTCGCCTGCCGCGCACGAAAGAAATGCGGGTTGGCAATTTCGGACCTGGTTGGTTTCATGAAGGAGCGGTCTATCCGGACTTTAATAATGTCGATGTGCGCAAAACTCAGGCAACAACCACATATGACAAGCACGAATACGTGACGTCCGATTTGAATCCCGGCGTTGTCTTTATCGGCAAGGAATTGGAATTCAATTCCATGACGAAGGCCTTTTATCTCGACCCTGCCTTTCCCAAGAAGAAGCTGTCCGAGACAGAGATGCTCGAAATCAACAGGCTCTACCGCATCATCGGCCGTTGCGAGCAGCAGTTAGCAAACCTTAAGTAGACGTTCCAACTCCGCCGCCTGTCGCGCGATCACGTCATCGATGGCCTTCGTAAAGCCGGAATGCCGATCGAGGGCGAACTAGCGATATGATGTCGCCATGGAAGAGCGAGATTTCTACACGGAGCGACCCGAATCGAAGTCTGTGGAATACACATGTCCACGATGCAAACGAAGCAATCAGTACCAGGTCCGCTGGATACGACGGACGAAGAAAGACCGCCTGCCACCGCGAGCAGACGAGCGCGACCGCGCGCTTTACGCCAAGTTACGAGATTACCTCATCCGAATCGATGATGACGTAACCTGCAAGACCTGTCAGAAGCGCTTTGAAATCCCTTCCCATCAGACAATGGTCTTTCTTGACGAGCGCAGTTCCAAGACGCCCACCGGGAACGATGACGACGACGACAACAGAGGCAATCGCGCCTGATCAAGCGCCTACGATCACCGGACGCGAGATTAGCTGTGGCCAGGTCCTTCGAGATAGAATCCCCCGCCATGCCGCGTGACTTCTTTGGCCCGACCCCTGAAGACCAGATCGTCATCCTCGTCGATGCCACGACGCTGCGCAACGCGGAGAAGCTCATTGCATTCTGTGAGCACTGTGACGAGGAAAGCTCCGAATTCCCGTTCGATGCGCTTCTAGACAAGGTTACCGGTGCCGATCCGACCGTCACCGATTACATCCTCGAGTCGCCGGCCAAATGTCCGACTTGCAAACGCGAAGTACTGGAGAAGACGCTCGTGGCACCGAGTGCCCTTTGAGGGTTATGCCGCCGGAGGCGCTTAAGGGAACGTAGAGAAGTGGGTTCATTGACAAACTCTTATCGGCGAAATAGCCTTCTATCCCATCGTGAAAATTGGAGTTCCAAACATGGCGGCTAAGGGACTGGCTGTCGCTATGATTCTGTTGAGTTGTGCATTGTCTGCCGAGGCCAACTTAATTGAAATCGTTCCCCCGAATCCAGGCGGACCATCGAATTGGGCTCATGCCACTTTCTTCGATGAGGCCGCACACGGGTGGTTCAATACCCCTAACGGCCCGGAGTACTTCAATGGTTGGGTCAGCCGATACGGCAAGATCAACGGCGGTCAATTTTTTTTCACTAACCTATTCGATTTCGCAGCAACGAATACAGCTGAAATCTGGTGGGACTTCACGCCATCGCCATACTGGCTTACTTATGTGACGACCTGGGGCCGAGGCCCCAGCGGAGAATTCTTGGAGAAAACCTACGAAGTGCATTTCACGACCTGGGAAATGAGCGCCGGTCATGAAATGGTGAATCTTCCTGATGGCTATGAAATCCACAGCATCGCCTTCTATGGAACAAACTTCGTTCCCGAACCCTCCACGCCTGCCCTGCTCGCCTTCGGCATCCTCGCTATTCCCTTACTGCGTCGTCTCAAAGTGTCACAAGTCCACGTCGACCGGATTCGCTGAGCCGGTTCTGCCCGTGAGCCTCGAAGAGAATTTTGAAGGGAATAGCCCCAACGGGAATCGAATAGCCTAAAAGAGTCAGTCTGTTGCAGCCGATGTTGATTCCTTCCCGCCATTTTTCCCGCCAATCAATTTACCCTGCTTCGGACTTTATTGGACCAGTTCTGACTAGTTTCTGTTTTTAAAGTAACAGGCTACCCCTTGCAGGGACTGACCAAAGGATGTGTGATCTCAATGAATGTTCAAACGCTCTATGAAACACTCACCGTTGTCGAGGAGACTGATAAGACTTTAGATTTACAGAATAAACTGATCGCGATCGCAAGCAATCTTGAGAGCTTGGTCCAATCACCGGCGCAGCCCCAAGTGCAGTCTTCATTGGCAGCCGCCCTGGAAGAGTTTTCACGCGCAACAAATGAGCTTCGAAAGGGTCTTACACCATCCCGCATGGCTCTCATAAAGTCGATTGGGGGACAGGATTCCTTCGATCCGGTTCTGTCTGAGAAAATCCGTCGAGCGATTGCGGAAAATGCCATGACCCCTTCTGTTGCCTCCGACTTCGTCAAGCAGATCGTTTCATCCCGCAACGGGTTTTTAAAGTACGTGCGGTCTACGCGCGAGGGGATCGAACGGCTAGGTTTGCACAAAAGCGATCCTTCATCGCCGGCACCGGCGTCGGCCGAACTCGGGTTTTTGATACCGCGTACTCTTTTCAAGAATGAACTGGGGGCTTTTTCCAAAGAACTGCATTTTATCAATCGAATGCTAATGGATCTCGGTGAGGCGGTTAGCGGAGAACGAAAGCCTGTTGGGGTTGAAAGTCTGTCCACTTCTGACCCAATGGTGTTTCTCGCCGCCGGCTTAGGTGCAACCTTGGCGTTAGGGAAGATCGTCGAGAAGTTTTTGGATGTTTGGAAAAAAGCGGAAGAGATCAGGGAGATCCGGGCCCGCCTGCGACAAGTCGGAATGGGTAGCACCGCCGCAGTGAATGAATTAGAACAGAAAATCGAAGAAACGATTGAAGAGGCGGCTGAAACGGTCAGTCAAGGCAATAATGGACACATCGCCGATGCAGGACACTGCTCGTAAGAATGAACTCGCCGTGATCCTGAAGAAAGACACGCTCCGGCTATACTTCGAAATCGAACGCGGTTTAAACGTCGAAATCAAAGTCAATCCAGAGGCA
>Ga0137433_1000332_pt1 | contig 26574 bp, 24 predicted proteins | sample EasRivERMZT840_2_FD_102335 | JGI IMG/M metagenome (GOLD analysis project Ga0137433, IMG submission 102335) | Soil microbial communities from meander-bound floodplain in the East River, Colorado, USA - East River MetaG ERMZT840_2 | ecosystem: Environmental > Terrestrial > Soil > Floodplain ...
TGCTCGAGTACAAGAGTCCCACGACGCTCGAGATGTGTGACGTGATCACGTACCTGATCGAAGACCCCGATCCGAACGGTCCATTCGGCGCGAAGGAAGTGGGCCAGGGACCGCTGCTGCCGGTGATGCCGGCGGTGGCGAATGCGGTCTACGATGCGGTCGGCGTGCGCGTCGATGAGGTTCCGATCACGCCGGAGAAAGTCCTCAAGGCCTTGAGGAAGAAGGAAAAGGGCGAGGTACCACGGTTCGGCCCCGATCGCTTTCCGGATATCCCCTGGCCGGAGCCCACGCGCGTGCCGACGCCCTGGGAAGGTGGTGACGGAAAGGCTGTGGAGCGCGTGCATGCTTAGGCTCCCCACTTTCCGCTACCTGCGGCCCACAACGCTGACCGAGGCTCTGCGGATGAAATCGGAAGCTGGGCCTGACGGCATGTTCGTGGCCGGCGGCACCGATCTGTACCCGAACATGAAGCGGCGCCATCAGGAACCACGAACTGTCATCTCTCTGATGGGAGTTCCCGACCTGAGACTGTCGAGCGACCGGTCGATTGGGCCGTGTGTAACCCTCACTGAACTGGCCGTCCGGCCGTCCGGCCGTCCGGCCGTCATCGGCAAAGCCGCAGCCCTCGTTTCCACACCGCTACTCCGCAACATGGGCACACTCGGCGGCAACCTGTGCCTCGATACGCGCTGCAACTACTACAACCAGAGCTACGAATGGCGGAAGTCCATCGACTTCTGCATGAAGAAGGACGGCCACATCTGCTGGGTCGCGCCGTCGTCGCCGCGCTGCTGGGCCGTCAGCTCGTCCGACGTAGCGCCCGTGATGGTCGCGATCGGCGCCGAGTACCGATTGGTTGGACCCGAGGGTGAGCGCGTCGTGCCCGCGGGCCGATTCTACAACAACGACGGCATCAATTACCTCACCAAACAGCCCGATGAGATTCTCACCGAAGTGCGACTGCCGGCGCCGAATGGCTGGGATGCCGTCTATCACAAGCTGCGGCGGCGTGGGTCATTCGACTTTCCGGTGCTGGGTGTGGCAGCCTGGATCAAATGGGATGGCAAAACCGTGGCGGATGCCCGCATCGTGCTCGGCGGGGTGGCGAGCTATCCGCAGGAGGTCGCGGAAGCAGGTGCAGCGCTGAAAGGCGGACCGCTTTCCGACGAGGCCATCGCGGCGGCCGCGGATGCCGCCTTTCGTCCATCGAAGCCGATGGACAACACAGACTTCGATCTATCCTGGCGCAAACAGATGACGAGGGTCTACGTAAAACGGGCCCTCGATGAGCTGAGGGCCCCCCCCCGCCGCCCGTAAGGTCAGGCGTTTCCCGCCGGCGTCTTCGACATCTCCTCGATTTCCGCTGCTGCCTTCGCCAGTATGTCGGCGAGGCGCTTGCGTGCTTCGTCGCTATCGGCCTTCCAGCCCGTGCGGTACACCGTCTTCACCAGCTGCCCGAGGGCGCGATTCACCTCGACCATCGAGCCGCCCACGGTGCGCTCGACCGTCTCCCGTACCCGATCGAAGATGTCTTCGACTGTGTCTTTGTTCTCGTCCAAGAATACCCGTCCTGTGTCGGTGATTTCGTAGACCTTCTTGCCGTCGACGTCGCGCGCGACGACGAGTCCCTCATCCTCGAGCCACTGCAACGTTGGATATACGGTGCCAGGCGACGGCGAGTAGCAGCCGTGCATGCGCTCTTCCAGCTCTTTCATGACCTCATACCCGTGGCGGGGCTTGTCACGGAGCAGCTTGAGGATCACGTACTTCATGTCGCCCGCGCCGAACCACTGGCGTCTCCGGTGCCCACCCCGGCCTGTCCGGAAGCCAAACCCTTCCCATCCGAACTTCCCGCCCATCTCTGCCTCTTGTTAGATGTTACGTCACGATATTCTGGCACGATATATCTTGTCAAGTGAGCCATTGCGGGGGCGTGCGCCAAGTCACGATCCGGCTTGAGCTTTGCAGTTTTGTGGTCCGCCCCTACATTCTGGCCACACTGAACCGTAGGTCCCGATTTCAGCCCTATTCGCGCCCGCGAGAGGAGCAGCTATATGGCAGTCGAAATCACCCCGCACCCAGCCTGGGTCGCCGAGCTGGATGCGACGCTGGAGCCACGCCGCCAGGCGATTCTCGACACGCCGGTGATCATAGACGCGTCCGAGAATCAGCTGATCGACGGGCAAATCCAGAACTTCCTGGTAGCCTTCTACCCGATCATCCGGGACTTCCCGCAGTGGCTGCAGATGCTACTGGATCGCTCCCCACCGATGGGGAAGGAGTTCTTTACCGACAACATCCGGGTCGAACGGCGGCACGATGCCATGTGGCGCGCGATGGGGGACGGCTTCAAGGTTCAGAAAAAGCGTTTTCAGGAACCGGAGCCGATGATCCCCGAGGTCAAGCGCTTCCATGCCTATTTGACGGACATGTGCCGGAATGCCGAGTTTGGTCAGGCCGTATCGGCCACCAACTATGCGGTGGAGGGCGTGGCCCAGAAGATTTCCGAAAAGGCGCTGCGCGGGCTCGCCAAGAATGAAAGGATCGGGCCGCGGGGCCGCTGGTGGCTGGAAGAGCACGCCAAGTACGACGATGAGCACCCGATTCACGCGCTCGAGATCATCAAGGATTGCGTGAAGCGCGGGAACGGCGACACGCCGGAGAAGGTGACCAAGGCCGCGCTGGAGAGCCTGCAGCTGATGAAGGTCTCGATGGAGGCATGTTATAACGCTTGAGTAAGCCGCGCCGTGTCTCACCCACCCGGGGTACGCGGGAAAGCACCGCGACCGCGAAGCGTCCGCGGCTGGACCTGTTGCAGGCGGCCGCTGATATCGTGGCTGCCCTGCCCGACGGGGTGGTGGTCACGGGTACCGATCGCCGCGTCCTCGCGGCGAACGAGACCGGCGCCGCGCTGCTGGGATGGGAAAGCGGTGAAGTCGTCGGGCAGTTGATCGCGGAAGCCGTCTCTCCCGGCGAACGGGCGCACGTCGCCGCGCGCGAAGACAAGGTGCTTGCCGGCGAGCCGCAACGCTACGAAACCAAGATCGTCAATCATCGCACCGGCGAGGAACGCGACGTCGCAGTCTCGAGCGGCCCGTTCCGGGTCGACGGCGATCTGATCGGCACGGTCGCCACGCTGCGCGACATCACCGATCCCAAGCGCGCCGCCGACACGCTGGCGCGCTCTGAGGCGCGCTACCGCCACCTCGTCGAGTCCGCTTCCGACGCGATCGTGACGCTCGACGCGAACGGCCGCTTCACGACGGTCAATCACGCCGCCGAAAACATCTCGGGCTACAAGCGCGACGAGCTCGTGGGCCAGTGGTTCGCGCCGATGCTTCCCGACGACGACCTGCCGAAAGCGCTCGCCCATTTCCAGCAGGCGCTCGCCGGTGAGACGGGGCTGTTCGATTCGCAGTTCTACCGCAAGGACGGCGAGGTTCGCACCATCTCGATCACGTACTCGACGCCGCAAAAAGACGAAGAGGTGCTCTGTCTCATCCGCGACGTCACCGACCAGAAGATGCTACAGGAACAGCTGATTCAGTCGGAAAAGATGTCCGCGATCGGCCAGCTGGTGTCGGGTGTCGCGCACGAGCTGAACAACCCGCTCGCCGGCATCTCGGCGTTCGCCCAGCTGCTGCTGGCCGAAAAGAAGTTTCCGCCCGACCAGCGGACCGCCGCCGAGACGATCTACAGCGAGGCCCGGCGTGCGAGCCGCATCGTGCAGAACCTGCTGACCTTCGCTCGGCAGCATAAGGCCGAGAAGGTGCAGACATCGATCAACCAGGTCCTCGACGACACGCTCGAGCTGCGGGGATACGAGCTCCGCGTGCGCGGGATCGACGTGCGCCGCGAATACGACGAGTCGCTCCCGGACACGATGGCCGATGCCCACCAGCTGCAGCAGGTATTCCTGAACCTGATCACGAACGCCGAGCAGGCGATGGAGCAGCGCGACGGCCACCATCATCGTCTCGATGTGCGCACCCGCCGCTCCGGCGAGACGATTCGCATCGAGGTCGAGGATACCGGCGGCGGCATCCCTGCGAACCTGATCGAGCGCATCTTCAATCCGTTTTTCACGACGAAACCGACGGGCTCGGGCACCGGCCTCGGGCTGTCGATCTCACTCGGTATCGTGCGCGAACACGAGGGCCGGATCTGGGCGGAAAACCTGCCCCAGGGCGGCGCTCGCTTCGTGGTGGAGCTCCCGATCACGACCCCGCGCGTTTCAGGTGAGCACGCTGCTGCCACCCACGTGTCGCCGGTCGGCAGCGACAGCCTGCGCGTGCTCGTCGTCGACGACGAAGCGTCGGTGCGCGTGTCGCTGCAGCGCTATCTGGCCGGGAAGGGCCATGAGGTAGAGACGACGGCGAGCGGCGAAGATGCGCTCAACCGCCTCAAAGCCTCCAAGTACGACGCCGTGATCGTGGACATGCGCATGCCCGATCTGTCGGGCGAGCAGCTGTTCGAGCGCCTGCGCAGCCACGACCCCGCGCACGCGGAACGCGTCATTTTCACGACCGGCGACCTCGTGAACGAGCAGATGCGCCGCTTCCTGGACGGGACGGGCCGGCCGTGCGTTCCCAAGCCGTTCGAATTCTCCTCGTTCGATCAAGCACTCCCCGCGGCTCGCCGCCGCGCCTAAAACAGTCCATTTTCCTCCGCTCTTCCCCACCCTGAAGGGTGGGCTCGGCAAACATTGTCCTGAAGGACACGCATGCGCCCTCTCCTGATTGCTCTGTTTCTGGCGTCGCCGCTTGCCGCTCAAGATCCGTTCGACTTCTACACGCGCGGCCCGTACCGCCAGGCGGTGCCCCGCCCCGAGGCGATCACCGGCTACGCCGCCGGGGACCAGCACACGATGTACGCGGTCATGCAGCGCTACCTCGACACACTCGTCGCAACGGCGGGAGATCGCGTGCGGATCGAGACCTGGGGACGCACGACCGAGTACCGGCCGATTCGGGCGCTGATCATCTCCGATCCCGCGAACATCGCGAAGCTCGACCAGATTCGTGCCGGCCTCGCCGAGCTGGTCGATGCGCGCAAGACATCGGCGGCACGGGCGGCTGCGATTGCGGCAGGGCAGCCGGCGGTCGCGCTCTTCCAGTACTCCGTGCACGGCGACGAACCGGCGGGCTTCGAGGCGGCGATGCAGGTGGCCTATCAGCTGGCCGCGTCGGACGAGCCGCAGACGCTCGAGCTCCTCAAGTCGGTCGTGCTGGTGCTGAACCCCTCGGCGAATCCCGATGGCCACGAGCGTTTCGCCGCGTGGTATAACTCCGTCGCGGTGGGCGCCGACCACCCGTGGGCATTCGAGCAAACCCTCCCCTGGAGCATTACCGGCCGGTACAGCCACTACCGCTTCGACATGAATCGCGATCTGCTGGCGCAGAGCCAGCCCGAAGTGCGCGCGATGATGGACGGCGTGATGCGGTGGCACCCGCAGGTGTTCGTAGACCATCACTCGACGACGCCGACCTTCTTTTTCCCGCCCGTCGCGCAGGCGGTGAACATGAACCTGCCACCCCAGACCACGAAATGGTTCGACACCTACGGCCGCGGCAACGCGGCCGCGTTCGATCAGCATGGCTGGCAGTACTTCGTGCGGGGGATTTTCGACTTTTTCTATTTCGGCTACTGGGACGTGTGGTCCACGTTCCAGGGCGCGACCGGCATGACGTATGAGACCGACGGCGGGCCCGAATTCCGCAAGCGCCGCGACGACGGCACCATCACCACGTTTCGCGACGGGATTGCGCATCACTTCGTCGCCTCACTCGCGACGCTCGAGACGACAGCCAAGAACCGGCAGAGCCGGCTCACCGACTACTACGAGTTCCGCCGCACGGCCCTGACCGAGGCCGCGAAGGACCGCCTGAAACGCGTCGTGATCGTCCCGGGCAACGATCCACAATCGGCCGCCCACGTCGTCGGCCTGCTGCTGCGCAACGGCGCCGAAGTGACCCGCCTGCGGCAGCCTCTGTCATCGCGCGCGGCGCACGCGTATGTGAGCGCGAGAAGCCCGGCCACTGCCAGGACGTTCCCGGCGGGCAGCTATGTGATCGATATGAACCAGCCGCAGCGCCACCTCATCAAGGCGATCCTCGAGCCCGAGGCCGAGCTGCAGCGCACATTCGTGGAGCGCGAGCGCGCCAAGTTCCAGCGCAACCGGCGGCGCGGCGAGGACGCCGAGAAAGAGGAATACGGCTTCTACGACATCACCGCCTGGTCCTTGCCATTGACGTTCAATCTCGACGCCTACTGGACCGAGGATGCCGGTCCTGGCGGTGAGCCGGTCACCGACACGCTGCTCCCCGCGCCTCCTGCCCCCGCGCGCGCCGCCAGCGCATACGCTTTTCCAAACGACCGGCCAGGCGCCGCGCGGCTGGCATACGCGTTGGAGGCCGAGGGGTTCCGGCTCGCGATCGCCACTCGCCCGATTCAGGCGGGCACGAGGGCTTTTCCGCGTGGCACCTTCGTCGCTCGACCGCAGCGCAACAGCGCCGCCTTACACGAGCGGATTGCGGCACTCGGCCCGTCCCACGGGGTCGTGGTGTCGCCGGTGCAGACCGCCTTTCCCGACACCGGTGACATCGGCGTCGGCTCGGGTGAGGTGATCTCGCTGCGCCCACCCACGATTCTCGTGGCTGTGGGCGACGGCATATCGGAGACGAGCTGGGGCTGGCTGTGGTACTTCCTGGACAAGGAGCTGAACGCGCGCTTCACCCCCGTGCCGCTGCGCGCCATCGCGCGCATGGACGACCTGAACACGTTCAATGTCCTGATCATTCCGGACGGCAGCGGCGCCCGCATGCGCCGCGAGCTGGGCGATGACGGCATCACGAAACTGAAAGCGTGGGTCCGCTCTGGAGGCGTACTGATCGGCTTTGCGGGCGCTGGTGATCTCGCGGCGCACAAGGACGTGGGACTGTCCAGCATTGCACCGGTTGGCCCCGACAGCGGAGCGAAAGCCGACACGACGGCTGCCGGCACCGAGCCCGCCCTGATCTCCAGCACGGCCCCCGCGCGCGACCGCGTGGAGTGGATTCCGGGAGCCATCTTCCGGGCCACGCTGGACACGACCCACTGGCTGACGCTGGGCTACGAGCGCGACCGCATGCCCATCTTCATCGATGGAGACGTGTTCTGGAAACCGTCCAAGGGCGGCGCCAATCCCGTGACGTTCACCGATTCGGCCGACGCGCTGGTGCTCTCCGGGTTTACGTGGCCCGACAACACCGCGCGGCTGCTCAAGGGCACGGCGTGGGCGGTGGCGGAGAATCAGGGGAGCGGGCGGGTGGTGCTGTTTCTGAGCGATCCACTCTTCCGAGCATTTTGGCGAGGGCCAGCGAAGATGCTGACCAATGCGATCTTGATCGGGCCGAACCGCTAACTACGGCGGCGCAGGGCGGCAAGTGAAGCGGCGGCGAAGGGCGGCGGCTTCTGTTGCCGCCCTACGCCGCCATGCGCCGCCGTCTTATCTGCCGCCGCTTCTAGATCGCCCGCATCGTCCTCACCACATCCCGAATCTTCCAGACGGGTACCTCGATATCCGTGCGCACTTTCGGGCGCCGCCGGTTCCAGCTCGGCTCCTCCCGCATCCTTGGCGCCATCTTGTAGAAGCGATCCTCGTTTTCCGGCACTTTCCAGGTCACGGTGACGCGCTTCTGCTTGCGCAGCACTTCGATGGCCACCGACTCACCCGGGTCGTAGGTGCGCAGGATGCGCATCGCCTGCATCGGTGAGCTCGGCTTGCGGCCACCGATGGTCACGATCACATCGCCACCCTTGAGCGCGAGCGAGGAGTCCTCCGGCGTGCTGACCACCAGCACACCCTCGTTCGTGCCGAAGTACTCACCAAGCTCGGGATTGAGTTTCACGAGCTCGATGCCGCCCCACGGGGTCCGGAACGCCAGCTCAAAATCGCTGCCGGGTCCCCAATGCATTTCCGGACCCATCAATCCGGGCATCGCTCCCATCCCCGGAATGCGCTGGAAATCACCGCCGAGATTCTCAGCGACCAGCGTGAGCTTCTTGGCGGCCGCGGTGCCGCGGCGATACTCCACCTGCACCGAGTCACCGGGGTCGAGATCGCGCGCCAGCTCGATCAGCTTCATGCCGGGACCGGAATCCTCGTCGTCCTCCGCCGTCACGCCGCCGAGGGCAGTGCCGTTGAAGCGAGTGATGACGTCACCGGCTTTGAGGCCGGCCTTCTCCGCCGGCCCGCCCGGGGTGATGCCTTCGATCCGGGCGCCGATCTTGTCACCCGTGGTGTTGGCGCGGGTGTCGACGATCACGCCGATCCGGCCGCGGTTGTCCGAGAACGAAAACACGCTATACGGGCCGGTCTCGACGCGAACGCGGGGTCGCGAGCGCGGGCGCGTGTCCTGCGCCCCCCCCTGCGACGCGGCGGGTCCAAGTAAGCAGACGGCGAGTGCTGCCATCGCCATGTTGCGATTCATTCCTTGATCTCCTTCGGGGTCTAAAGCCCGACGTAACGAGCGCGCGTGGCGCGAGCCTTTACCAGCTCCCGCATCAAGTCGCAACGCTCCTGCCACAGTCTCACGAGTTCGGCATCCCGTTCATGCGAGCCTTCGACCCGCTGCGCGAGAGTGCCGTCGAGTACCGAAATGCGGTCTTCCAGATCCGCGAACACGGCAGCCGCGTGACCGCTCAACACGCTGCCTTCGACGTCGAACTGTTGGAGGGAGTCTTCGAGTGTCGCGGACTGCTGCTTCGCCTTACTGAGCTCGGCGTGAACCTCACTCGTACTCGACGGCTGGACCAACAGAATGGCGGCGATCGTGGCGGCGAGCGCGAGACTGCCGCTCCACGCTCCCCAGGTACGCCGGCGGCGGGACCGCTCCGCACGGAGCACCGCCTGCACCGCCGGCCACCGATCACGCGGCGGTCGGAGGGCCGGCAGCGCCTTCAGCTGTGCCACGCGCTGGTACACCTTCTCCAGCTCCGCCTGACACGTCCCGCAGGTAGTGATGTGCCGGCGCGCCCACACCGACGCCTCACCAGCCCGCAGCGCCTCCAGATCATCCATCGTGCAATGCATCATGTACTCGCTCCTTCATCCAGCATTCGCCGCAGACGCGCATGGGCTCGCGCCAGCTGCGACTTTGAGAAACTCACCGATTTGCCCATCTGCTCCGCGATTTCCTCGTGCGTATATCCCTCGACGTCGTGCAGCCACACCACTGCTCGGGACGTCTCGGACAAGTGCTCGAACGCACGCTCGAGATCGATGTTCGCGCCGACATGCATGCCCGGCTTCCCTGGCTCGTCGTCCAGCACGTCGGTCGCGCGCACCTGATCGCGCCGAATCCGCATCAGCGCCTTGGTCGACGCGATCTTGCGTACCCAACCCCAGAGATGACCCTCGCCGCGGTACTGCCTGATGTTGCGTACGACTTCGAGGAAGGTCTCCTGGAGCACGTCCTCGGCATCCTCGGGCCGCCGCAGCATCCGGCGCACGAGGTTGTAGACCGGCACCTCGAATGCGCGAAACAGCGCTTCGAGCGCGGCTTCATCCCCTGCTTGGGCGCGGGCGACTAGGATGTCCGGGACGGCGAGAGACACGGTCATGTCCAACAGTTTAGATGCCATAACTACGTGCAAAGTCGCAGGATGATGGAAAGTGGGCACTCCCCACTCCCTAAGTATTGACCCGATAGGAACTTGACGCGATCGCAGATATCTTTTGCCCCATGCCTACCGCCGACCTGAAAGAATGGCTCCACCATTGGCAGGATGAAGCCGACGCTGCCTTCCTGTACCTGGCGCTCGCCGGCCAGGAGACCGATCCCCACAGAAAAGACGTCTACATCAAGCTGGCCGGAGTGGAGGAGCGGCACGTCCAGATGTGGGGCAAGCTGCTCGGGGAGCACGGCCACACGGTCGAGAACGCCAAGCCGTCGGTGAATGCCCGATTGCGGGCCTGGTTTGGCCGCCGTTTCGGGACGCGCTACCTGCTCCCCATGTTGCTGCGCGAGGAGGGACAGGAGGTGAAGGGCTACCTGAACCTCCATAGGGAATCGCGCCTCCCCGATGCTCAGGAGGTCTCACTCCAGCTCGCGAAGGAATCGGCGGCGCACGCGGGCACGCTCGCGGACCTCGCCGGCAAGGGCGCCGAGCCGTGGCACAAGACGGGCTCGGGCGGCTTCCTGCGCAATGTCGTGTACGGCTTCAACGACGGATTGACCGCGAACTTTGGCCTCGTGGCGGGTGTCATCGGCGCCGCGGTCCAACCGCACGTCATTCTGATCTCCGGTGTCGCCGGCATGATCGCGGATGCGCTCTCGATGGGTTCGTCCGGCTATCTGGCGGCGAAGAGCGAGCAGGAGGTGTGGGCCCACGAAATCGCGATGGAGAAGGAAGAGATCCGATTGATGCCGGAAGTCGAAATGGAAGAGATGGCGCTCCAATACGAGGCCAAGGGTGTGGATCCGCGCACGGCCCGCCGCATGGCGGAAGAGGTGATGCGTGATCCGGCCCGCGCGCTGGACGAGCAGGTACGCGACGAATTGAAGATCGGCGAGGCCCACGCCACGCCGTTCCGGGAGGGCTGGATCACGGGGATCGCGACGGCGGTGGGCGCGTTTATCCCGGTGTTCCCGTTCATGGTGCTGGAGGGGCGGACCGCGATCTGGGTGGCGTTCGTCAGCGCGATGCTGTCGCACTTCGCCGTCGGCGCGGCACGCAGCTTCTTCACCGGCCGCGGCGTGTTTCGCAGCGGCATCGATATGTTCGTGGTGGGCCTGGGAGTGGCGGTGGTCGGCTACTTCGTTGGCGACCTGATCGCGAAAGTCTTGTGAGGCGTTCTAGACCACCAGGTTCACCAGCCGATCCTGCACGTAGATCACCTTCTTCACGCTCTTTCCGTCGACGAACTTCTTCACCGCCTCGTCTGCCAGCACTCGCTCGAGCACATCCTTCTCCGGCATTCCACGAGGAACGATCAAACGCGAGCGAAGCTTGCCGTTAACCTGCACGGCGATCTCCACGTCGCCTGCCGAGGCCAGCTTCTCGTCGTACGCCGGCCACTGAGCGTCGAACACGGACGTTTCACCGCCCAGCACTTCCCACATTTCTTCGGCAATATGCGGCGCATACGGGGCGAGCATGATCACGAGCGGTTTCACTAGCTCCCGACTCCCAACTCCTTGCTCCCGTAGTTCGTTCACGTACTCCATCATCGCCGCGATCGCGGTGTTGTAATGCAGCGCATCGGTGTCGGCCGTGACTCGGCGGATGGTGCGATGCAGCTTTTGCTGGACGGACGCCGGAACCGCCGACGTGGACGGCGCCTGGGCCACGCCGGTCTGAACGGCCCACCACACCTTCTCGAGAAAGCGCCGAATCCCGACGATCCCCTCGTCGCGGAAATCGCCGCCTTCCTGGAATGGACCCAGGAACATGAGGTACATCCGGAAGGTGTCGGCGCCCCACTGCTGGATGTAGGCATCGGGGACCACGACGTTGCCGCGCGACTTCGACATCTTCGCGCCGTCTTTCACGATCAGCCCGTGCGCGCGGAACTTGGGATACGCCGACTCGAACTGCACGTGACCGAGGTCCTGCAGCACCAGGTTGATGAAGCGCGCATACAGCAGGTGCAAGACGGCGTGCTCGTTGCCGCCGATGTAGCTGCTCACCGGAAGCCACTTCGTGGTCCGCACGGGGTCGAACGGCCGATCGGTGAACTCGGTCGACGGATAGCGCAGGTGGTACCAGGCCGAGTCGAGGAACGTGTCGGAGACGTCGGTCTCGCGCCGCGCGCGCCGCCCGCACTGCGGGCAGGGCACGAAGTACCACTCCTCGTGACGCGCGAGCGGGCTCACGCCCGTGTCATCGGGGCGGAAGTCTTCGATCAATGGCAGCTCGACCGGCAGATCCTTTTCCGGTACGGCGACCACGCCGCACTGCTCACAATAAATGATCGGAATCGGCGGGCCCCAGTAGCGCTGCCGTGAGATGCACCAGTCGTGCAGGCGGTACTGGACCCGCGGCGTCGCGAGCCCCCCCCCGCGTTCCGCGAGCCAGGCGACGATCTTGCGCGCACCCTCGATGCACGGCAGGCCGTCGAACGCCCCTGAGTTCATGAGCTTCCCATCGTCTGTCACCGTGGGAAGCGGATCGCCTCCATCCGTCGCGACCACCTGCTGGATCGGAAGCTTGAACTGCGTCGCGAATTCGAAGTCGCGCTTGTCGTGAGCCGGCACGGCCATGATGGCACCGGTCCCGTACTCCATGAGCACGTAATCCGCGATCCAGATCGGGATCGCCTCACCCGTCGCCGGATTGCGCGCATACGAGCCAATGAACACGCCCGTCTTGGTCTTGTCGCCGACACGACGGGACACGATGTCTTTGGACTGGACCTCGCGCTGGTAGGTCTTCACGGCCCCGCGCTGCTCCACGGCGGTCAATTCGTCGACGAACGGATGCTCGGGCGCGAGCACGAGGTAGGTCGCGCCGAACACCGTATCAGGCCGCGTCGTGAACACCGTGATCTTCTTGCCGCTCGGCGTCTCGAAGATCAGCTCGGCGCCTTCGCTCCGGCCGATCCAGTTGCGCTGGAGCAGCTTGGTCGAGTTCGACCAGTCGATGTGATCGAGATTGGCGAGGAGCCGCTCGGCGTAGTCGGTGATGCGGAAGAACCATTGATCCAGAAACCGCTGCTCGACCGGGGTGTCGCAACGCTCGCAGCGCCCGTCGATCACCTGCTCGTTGGCGAGCACGGTCTTGTCCTTGGGACACCAGTTCACCGCCGCGCGCTTCTTGTACGCCAGGCCTTTCTTGAAGAGCTGCAAAAAGAGCCACTGCGTCCACTTGTAGTACGCCGGGTCAGTCGTCGAAAGCTCGTGGCGCCAATCGAACATGGCGCCCATCTGCCGGAGCTGGCGGCGGAATGTCGCGATGTTCTGCGGGATGAGCTTGGCCGGATTGATGCCTCGCTGCAGCGCGTAGTTCTCGGAGTGAATGCCGAAGGCGTCGAACCCCATCGGCTCGAACACGTCGAAACCTTGAAGCCGTTTGAAGCGCCCGTAGATGTCCGCGCCCGTGAACGCGAACATGTTGCCGACGTGCAGGCCTTCCGCCGATGGATACGGAAACATCATGAGGTTGTAAAACGGCCGAGCCGCCCGATCGAGATCGGGCTCGTTCGTGTGTCGCTCAGCCCAGCGGGCCTGCCACTTTGCTTCGAGCGAAGCGGGATCGTAGCTTGGGACGTCGCGCATGCGTGCTAATTAAAACATGCCCATCAAGTCCCAACAACTGCGCCAGAGCTTTCTGATTTCGGGAGCGGTGGCCGCCGTCTTGCTCGTCGGTTTCGTCGCCTGGCTGACGAGCGGCCGGGTCGGAGCGGTGCTCGAGCAACAGGCCGGCGTACGCGGCCGGGACGTGGCGACGCGAGTGGCGGACATCGTGACGCAGTACCTGAAGGAGCGGCGCCGCGAGGTGGTCTCGCTCGCCAGCCAGCCGCAGCTCGTCGCGGCGGTCCGGGAGGCAGGGCAATCGGCGTCGGAGCGCGGCCTCGACCGCATGGCGATCCCCGACCTCGAGCGGATGTTCAACGCAAGCCGCCAACTGGGGGGGGGGCCCGACCCGGCGCTGCGTGACTATCTCCGCGCCTATGCGACGATGTCGGACTTCGCCGAAGTCATCGTCACCGAGAGCCACGGCCTGAACGTCCTGACGTCGAGCCGCCCGTCCGATTTCGTGCAGCGCGACGAGCCGTGGTGGCAGCGCGCGATGGCGAATGGCTCGTACGAGGGCGACGCCCGCTACGACTCCTCGTCCGGTGCCGCCTCGCTCGAGTTCGACGTCGCGATCCGCGCGCCGCGCCTTCGGAACCCGGTCGGCGTGCTCAAAGCGGTGTTCGCCCTGGACCGGCTCACCGCCCTGCTCGGCGGCGAGGAGCTCACCGGGAACGCCTATCTCGAAATCGTGGACGGCCGCGGCATCGTGCTCGTCTCCAAAGACCGCGCGCTGCTGCTGCAGACGCTGCCGGACCGCGCCAGCATCCAACTCCGGCCGGAGGTCGCGACTGCCATCGTCCAGACGCGCGGAGCCGAAGAGCTGATCGTGACGGTTCCCGCGAATCAGGGCGAATGGTGGGTGCTGTACCGGGAGCCTGCCGCCACAGCGTTCGCCGTGGCCCGGAGTACACAGCGCTCGGTCTGGCTCGGCGCGCTGCTCGTCGCCGCCGTGGCGGTGGGCGCACTGTTCTTGCTTTCGCGGCGGCTCGGCCGCCTCGTCACAGAGCCCGTGCGCGCGGCCGGGGAGATCGCGAGCCGCGTGGCCGGAGGCGATCTCTCGGTGACGGTGTCAACCCAACGCGCCGAGGCAAGCGAGGTCGGGGAGCTGCTGTCCTCGGTTCATTCGATGGTCGTGGCGCTGCGCCGCCTGGTCGGTGCGATCCGGTCGGCCGCCGATGAGGCGGCCGCGATGGCGACCGAGATCTCCGCTTCCACTCAAGAGATGAGCGCCTCGACCCAGGAAATGGCGAGCACGTCGCAGGACCTCTCCCGGCGCGCCGGAGAACAGGCGCAAATCGTGCGGGCGGCGGCAGACGATGCCGCTCGCATTCTTCAGATCGCCGTGAAGCTCGCCCAGGGAGCGGACGAATCGGCGCGCCGCAACGCCGACCTGTCCGCACTCGCGCGCCGGCACAAAGACGGACTGGATCAGAGTACGACCCGGCTCGCGAAGCTCGCGGATGAAGTCGCGAAAGGCGCCGAGGAGGCCGAGGCGCTGGCGCAGGCGACTGCCCGAATTCAGACGTTCGTCGCGCAGACCAAGGCGGTCGCGACTCAGACGAACATGCTGGCGCTCAACGCCGCGATCGAGGCGGCGCGCGCGGGCCCTCAGGGGCGGGGCTTTGCGGTGGTCGCCGACGAGGTGCGGAAGCTCGCGTCGGTGGCGGCCGCGGCGGCGGGTGAAACGGCCGACACCGTGCGCGGTGTGCTGTCGCGCGTGCAGGCCACGCGGGATCGCCTGGTGCGCCTGGCCGAGGGTGGCGCCGCGGTTCGGGAAGCGTCGCAGACGGCGGCACAGGGCCTCGCCACCGTGGCCAGCGAAGCCGACGCCAACGACACCTGGAGTCGTGAGATCGCGCAATCGGCGGGCGAGCTCAAGGCATTGGTCGAGGAGATCGCCAGCCGGCTCGGAACGGTGGCGGGCCAGACCGACAGCCTGCTCGCCTCGGCCGAGGAGCTCGCGGCCTCCGGCGAGGAGCAGAGTGCATCGACGCAGGAGATCGCGTCGTCGGCCAATCAGCTCGCCGAAGCGGCCGACCGGCTCACCGGCGCGGTGAAATCTTTCCGGCTGTTGGCGGACGAGCCCCAGCAGCAGGCGGCGGACTAGAGATATGCTCAGTGCTATCGGAAACACGCCGCTGGTCCGCCTGTCGCGGATCGTGCCCCAGGGCGCGGCGGACGTCTGGGTGAAACTCGAGTACTACAATCCCACCGGCTCCTACAAGGATCGCATGGCGCTCTCGATGATCGAGCGCGCCGAACGCCGCGGCGCCCTGAAACCGGGGATGACGGTCGTCGAATACACCGGCGGGAGCACCGGCATTTCGCTCGCCTTCGTGTGCGCGGTGAAGGGGTATCGCTGCCGCATCGTGTGCAACGACGCCGTCGCGCTGGAGAAGCGCCGCAGCATGGAGGTGTTCGGCGCGGAGCTCGAGGTTCTGAAGAGCGAGGGCGGCAAGCTGACGCCCGACCTCGTGCCGCGGATGATGGCGCGCGCGCGCGAGATCGCAACCGAGGGCCCGAGCTACGCCACCGATCAGATGCGCAATCCGGACATGGTGGCGGGCTACGAGCCGCTGGGCGAGGAACTGCTGAAGCAGGTCCGCGGGCCCATTCACACCTTCTGCGGCGCGGTCGGCACCGCGGGGATGTTGATGGGGACGGGGCGCGTGCTGAAGCGCGCCGATCCAACCACTCGCATCGTGGCGCTCGAGCCGGCGACGTCGGCGGTGCTCTCGGGCGCCACGCCGGGCCGGCACGGCGTCGAGGGCGTCGCGGCCGGGTTCGTGCCGCCGCAGTTTGACCGCGCCCTCGTGAGCGAGACGCGGACGATCGATGAACAAGAGGCTCGGCGCATGGCGTGGACGCTGGCGCAGCAGGAAGGCCTCTTTGCCGGTACCTCCAGCGGGCTCAACGTCGTGGCCGCGCTCCAGCTCGCGAGCGAGATTGGCGCCGGCCATACGGTGGTGACGGTGGCGGTCGACAGCGGCCTCAAGTATTTGGCCGGTGATTTGTATGCCCAAGCCCCGATTGGAGCTGCCCAATGAGACTGACCCTCGTGGTATTGATGACCGCGGCGGCGACGCCACTCGCCGCGCAGACGCCGCTCGAAGGGCGAGTGGATGAGGTCTTCCGTCAGTACGCTTCGACCACGGCCCCGGGGTGCGCGATCGGCGTCGCCCAGCGGGGCCGTGTGCTGCTGGAGCGGGCGTACGGGATGGCGGACCTCGAGCGCAACGTCGCGCTGACGACAGCGTCCATCCTCGAAGCCGGCTCGGTGTCGAAGCAGTTCACGGCGGCGGCGGTGCTGCTGCTGGCGCGCGACGGCAAGCTCTCGCTCGACGACCCGGTGCGGCGCTGGGTGCCGGAACTGGCGGACTTCGGGCTGCCGCTGACGCTGCGGCATCTCCTGCATCACACATCCGGCTTGCGCGACTGGGGATCGGTGGCCGGCATTGCCGGCTGGCCCCGCAACACGCGCGCGATCGACCACACCGAGGTGCTGCGGATCATCGCGCGCATGCGCGAGCTCAACTTCCCGCCGGGCACCGAGTACGAGTACAGCAACAGCAATTACAACCTGCTCGCGATCGTCGCCGAGCGCGCGTCGGGCGAGTCGCTGCCCGTGTTCACGCGCAAGCGGATCTTCGAGCCGCTCGGCATGACGTCCACCAGCTGGCGGGACGACGCGATGCGCATCGTGCGCGGCCGCGCGCTGTCGTACGACAAGGACAGCACCGGTTGGCGCGGCGAGCGCGCGATCGAGAACATCTACGGCAACTGCTGCCTGCTGACGACGGTGGGCGACCTGCTCAAGTGGAACGCCGCGTTCGACAGCACGCGCCTCGGGGGCGCAGGTTTCCGCGCCGAGCAGGAGCGGCGCGGCGTGCTCACCAATGGGCGGACGATCACGTATGCCGCGGGCCTGTACGTGGACACATGGCGCGGCCAGCCGTACGTGGCGCACAGCGGCGCGACGTCGGGCTACCGCGCGAACCTGGTCCGGTATCCGAACGCGGGCGTCTCGGTCGCGGTGCTGTGTAACGCGGGAAATTCCGACCCCGAAGGAATGGCCGATTCTGTTGCGGGGGCGCTGGTGGCATTCGGGGAGCGCACGACTCCGCCACCGCCGGTCCGCGTCGATGTCGCCGCGACTGCCCTCGCGGACAAGGCCGGCTTATATCGCAACCTGCGCGACATGCGGGCGCAGCGCTTCCGCGTGACGGCCGGGAAGCTCGAGACCGAGAGCGGCAACGAGCTCGTACCGATCGATCGTGCCGGGCTGGTGTTCCAGGCCGTGCGCGGCGGGAATCGGCTTCTGTTCAACCGCCGCTCGGACGGCCACTACGACCTGCGCATCGTGTCGACGGCGAGCGACACGGTGCCGGCCGACTGGGTGGCAGACGCCGACACCAGCCGAACCGCGCGCGGCGCCTATGCCGGTGTGTACGAGAGTCCGGAAGCCGAGGCGACGATACGCGTGGCGGTGGACTCGGCGGGCGCGCTGACCGTGGCGCGGGTCTCGGCGCCGGGCGGGCCGTGGCCGCTCCGGCCGCTGTATCGCGACGGCTTCGCGATTCCGTCGGGCGTGCTGGTGTTCACGCGCGATGCCGGCGGCCGTGTAACCGGATTCCGTTTCACGACGGGGCGGGTGCGCAATTTGAGGTTCGAGCGGCGATAAAAGCAGATCCCTCATGGCGTCGCCCTCCTTTGTAGAGGAGGAAACAAGGAAAAGAGAAGGATGAAGGCCGGAGAACGGCATTAGCCGCGAGGGGCCCTGCGGTACGGATCGTGCGCCGTTGCTAGGGCATGAGGCGCCCCGCCCTTTTCACGCTCCTTCTCGTAGCGGCGTCCGCTCTCGCGATTGCTACTCCGCGATCCATTCCAGCGCGCCGTAGAAGCGCACCTGCCACGAATCGAGTCGAGTAGTTCAGGTCTCAGCTGGGACTCCCGCAGGGATACCTTGTGATACTACCGGTAGCTGACATTGCCCGTTACGACGGGTGCAGCAGAATACGACCAAGACGGAGGTGCCTGATGGCGGTGGAGCGACTGCACCACGAAACGATCGAGGTCCACGTCACGGAGCTGCAGCAACTGTTCAACGCCATCGACCCCTCGCCGTTTCGCGAGCGGGATCTGGATCCCAATGCCGAAGAGTTCATCGTCGGCTGGGCTCGCGAGGTGCCGCGCGATACCGAGCTGGAGCTGGCCGTCTACGTGGACCGATTGGCCGACCCTGCAGAAGCCACCGAGACGCTGCGCACGGCCGTGCGTGATTTTTTCGCGTACCGCAGCCGCACGACCCGACAAGATTTGAGTCGGAAGTTCCGCATCGGCCGCATCAGCCTGGTGATCGGGCTTGCGTTTCTCGCACTCGCGTTTGGACTCGGTGACCTGATCGCGAACGCCTTGAGCGGGGGCCGCGTCGGCGAACTACTGCGAGAGAGTCTCGTGATCGGCGGCTGGGTGGCGATGTGGAGGCCGCTCGAAGTGTTCTTGTATGACTGGTGGCCGATTAGGGCCGACGCGCGGCTGTTTCAGCGGTTGAGCGCGATGCCCGTGCGCATCGTGGAGCACGTTCATTGATCCTCGTGCCCAGCCATACCAACGCAGCGACGATCAGCTGATTCTGCGTCGGGTTGCTGAATGTGGATGACAAGGTCCGGTTGGTCAAATCGTACTTGTGCTCGTAGTCGATGTCGTTGTGACCCATGTTGAAGTAGATCATCCGGTACTTCTTGCTCGTCCACACCACGGGGTAGTAGCCGCTGTGCCAGATCTCGTCCGGCTTGGGCCCCGTGCCGAGCGGAAAGCTCGTGGAGTCGATCGCGACGAGAATGTCGATGGAGGGATTCTGCCGCAGATCCTTTTCCCAGCGGTACCATTCGTTAGGTGCGGATGTGAAGGTGCGCGGCAGCTGTGTCGTCACCGGATGGCTGCGGTCTTCGACGCGCAGGACGGCGACCGTTGGTCGCCAGGTGTTGCTGACGTATGAGCCGGAGCCGAGCAACGTGTTGTGATACCAGTCCCAATTGGCCGGATAGGCGGATGGCGTGAGCGCGAAGCCAGCGAAATGAAAGCCCATCCACGCGCCGCCCGAGTCCATGTAGGTCTGAAAGGCGGCGCGCTGAGCGGCGGCTTCGGGACGCGTATCGAGAAAGACCACGACGTCGTATCGAGCCAGAAACTTGGCGTTGAGATTGTTCCAATCGGACGTCGTGTCGAAGCTGAAGTGGTATTGCGCCGCCATCCTGGGAAACCAGACGCGGGCCTCATGGACGAAGCTGATGTGTGCAGGATCTTGTTTGGCGGTATAGAAGGCAACGACTTTGAACGCAGGGGCTGAAGGACCACAGCTGAGGACCGCGGCGCTCACGGCGCTCAGCAGCACGACTCTGCTCACAGCGCGCTTACAACCCCTTGCTCTTCAGCCAGGACAGGGATTCGCTCGCGACCTGTTTCCAACCACTGTCGACCGTCAGCGAGTGCCCCCGGTCCGGGAACACCTTGTATTCCGTCACACTCGGCGCCTTGCGATACAGCTTGTACGCCGCGCGCGACACCACTTCGGGGACCGTGTGATCCTTGCCGCCTCCGGTGATGAGGAGCGGCCCGCGTTGCGCCTTCGTGTTCACCTTCGCGGGCGTGTTCGGAAAGACGTTCGCGAACGCCGCCTCGAACAGGGGTTTGCCCGGAGCCGGGATGTGATACTGCGCGTGCAGTGCGTTTGATTCCTGCTCTGACAGCGCATTCCCAAATCCAAAGAAGAACTGTTTCGGGGTCTGCGGCACCGCCTTCGTGTAGTTGAACGGATTGGCCAGCACGGGAAACGCGCTCTTCAATTGCGCGAGCGGGAGCGGCAGGACCCCGCGGATCTGTGCCGGATCGAGCGCGATCGCGGCCGAGGCGACTCCCATACCAAGCAACTTCTGCGCGACGAGACCGCCGAACGAGTGTCCGATGACGATCGGCTTCGCCGGCAGTTTGCGGATGATGGCGGCGTAGTGTGCGACGACGTCGTCGATGCCGACGTTCGCCAACCGCTCAGGATGCGCGTTGGACTCCGCGACGGTGGCGGGCTCACCCGGCCAGCCGGGAGCGATCGGATCGTATCCCGCCGCGCGGAACAGCTCGAGCCAGGGTTTCCAGGAGTCGGCGTGTAGCCAGAGGCCGTGGATGAAGACGACGGGGTGGGCATGGGTGGTCCTTGGTGAGGGCTCTGCGCCAAACGATGGAGGCGCGACCGAGATTCCGATAGAGTGGCCGTCGCTCGGCCTCTTGCGCTCCCCGTCCGATTGATATCTGATGATCATCATATGAGCGCTGCCACCGCTAGACGGACCGACCCAAGCCGAAAAGAAGTCACGCACGAACGGATCGTCGGGGCCGCCGCGCGCGCTATCCGGCGCAGCGGGTACGACGGCACCGGCGTCGCCGACATCATGAACGAGGCCGGGCTGACCCATGGCGGCTTCTACGCCCATTTCCCCTCACGCGACGCGATGCTCGCCGAGGCGGCCGACCGCGCCGGAGCGGAAAGTGTAGCCTTCCTCGAGGGCGTCGCCGAGGCCGCGCCGCCGCAGAAGGCGCTGCGGGCGCTGATCCGCTACTACCTCTCCGAAGAGCACGTCGCTGGGGTCGAGACCGGTTGCCCGGTGGCGGCTCTCGGGTCGGAGATGCGGCGCCAGGCACCCAAGGTGCGGCGCGCCGCGACGCGTCGAATTAAGGACCTGATCGACCTGGTCGCCCGGCATTCACTCGACCAGGACGCCCTCGTGACCGTGGCCACGATGGTCGGCGCGCTGGTGCTGGCCCGTGCAGTCGCCGACCCCAAGCTCTCCAAGGCCGTGCGCCAAGCCTCCCTGAAGCACTTCGACAGCAGCGGCGTCTAAGGGAACCGGACCGGGAGCATCCGGTGTTGTGGCTTGAGCTGAAATATGATGGTCATCATACACCGTGTCCCTGGAGGGCTTTTCGGCCATGAAAGCGCTCGCCGCCGTGTTTCTGACCTTGTCGACTCTCATTGCTTCAGGAGGCTGTGCTGTGCCCTTGAAATGGGAAGTGTTCGTGTCTCCGGCCATCCCCATCGCTAGCGCCTCACGGCCTGCCGGTGTGCACGAGACGTATTTCCAAGCGATAGCGGCGACCCTCATCTACGGGAAGCGAGACGCCGTCCTCGTGGATGCGTTCATGACCGTCGAGCAGGCCAATGCGCTCGCGGATTGGGTCGCCTCCAAGCACAAGAACCTGACGACGATCTACATCACACACGGCCACGGCGATCATTGGTTTGGAGTTGGCACGCTGCTCAAGCGATTTCCCAACGCGAGAGTCGTGGCGACGCCGAATTCCATCAAAGTGATGCAGGGGAATGCGTCGCCGCAGGGCCTCGCGGCGTGGGGGGCGGGATTCCCTGGTCAGATTCCCGAGAGTCTGGTGCTGGCCGAGCCGCTCGAGGAGAATGTGATCGAACTGGAGGGGCGCCAGCTGGTGGTCGTGGAGCTCGGTCATACCGACACGGATCACACCACCTGCTTGCATGTCCCGTCAATCGGGCTCGTGGTTGCGGGCGACGCTGTGTACAACGACGTTCATCTGTATCTCGTCGGGTCGGACGCGCAGCAGCGACCGGAGTGGATCGCCGCGCTCGACACGATCGAGTCGCTGAGGCCCCGCGCGGTGGTCGCTTCACACAAGCGACCAGAGAACGACGACAGTCCCCGGATTATCGAAGAGACGCGGCAGTACATCCGCGATTTCGATCGGCTCGCGGGAACGACGAACACCGCGCAAGAACTCTACGACAGCATGCTCGCGCTCTATCCACACCGGATCAATCCGGGGTGGGCGCTGTGGAGCTCGGCGCGCGCGGTTAAGCCATGATCAAGGCCCGACGCAATCGCAGCAGCCGAAAGATCATGATCGCTTTCGCTCCGTTACCTCGACACGTTTGCCAAAATCGAACGACGCTGGTATTTCGCAGAGCGTAAGCTCATCGTTGACTGGAGCGAGACACGAACACTGTCATCCTGAGCCGGGAACCTGGTCAGCGGCAGTGTTGAACGGGAGGAACACATGACCAAAACGATGCAGGGTGAATCGGCACCCGATTTCGAGCTGACGAGCGCCGACGGCCGGCGCGTCGCGCTGCGCGATCTGCGCGGATCGCCCGTGATTCTTGCGTTTTATCCCGCCGACTGGAGCCCCGTGTGCGGCGACCAGATGGCGCTCTACAACGAGGTGTTGCCCGAGTTCGAGCGTTACAGCGCTCGGCTCCTCGGCATCTCGGTCGACGGCATGTGGTGCCACCGCGCGTTCGGCGAGAACCGCAAGCTCGGGTTCCCGCTGCTTGCGGACTTCGAGCCCAAGGGCGAGGTGGCGCGGCGGTACGGGGTCTATCGCGAGGCCGATGGCATAACGGAGCGGGCCCTCGTGGTGATCGACGCGGCGGGGGTCATCCGCTGGCACTACATCTCGCCGATCGACGTGAATCCCGGCGCCGACGGCATCCTGGAAGCGCTGGAAGCATTGACCGCGGAGGCGACCAGATGAGTCAGACCCGCCGAGAGGCTCGACTCGTCGTCCCGGTGTCTGATCACGATCATATGATCGGAGCCGCCGACGCTCCCGTCACGCTCGTCGAATACGGCGACTACCAATGTCCCTATTGCGGTCGCGCATTTCCGATCGTGCAGCAGGTTCGCCGCACGCTGGGCGACCGGCTGCGCTTCGTATTCCGCAACTTTCCGTTGACGCAGATTCACGAGCACGCCGAGCACGCGGCCGAAGTGGCCGAGGCGGCCGCCGCGCAAGGGAAGTTCTGGGAGATGCACGATTGGCTCTTCCGTCATCAGCTCCACCTGGACGATGACGGACTGCTCGAAGGAGCTCGAGAAGTCGGGCTGGACGTCGAGCGTGTGCGCCGCGAGATCGCTGACGGGGCACACCGCGCCCGCGTGCGCGAGGATTTCACGACGGGAATTCGCAGCGGGGTCAACGGCACGCCGACGTTTTACATCAATGGCGTCCGGCACGACAACGACTACAACTTCGAAACGCTCCTGGCGGCACTCGAAAAGGTCGATACCAGCGGCACCATCGTCTAACCCTTCACGAGCTCAGGGCGTTTTGCAGGGCCTGAAACAGTGGCTCGGTGCCGTGCGCGCCATCGTAGCGCTCGCCGCTAATAAAGAAGGTGGGCGTGCCGTTGACTCCGCTCTGGATGCCGCTCAGGACATCCTCTTTGACGCGCGCCCGGTACGTTCCGCCTTCGAGCGCGACTCGCAACCGGTCGGCATCGAGGCCGAGCTCAGCAGCGTACTCGACCAGGTTGTCGTCCTCGAGCGCAAACTGGCGCTCGAACAAGCGGTCGTGCATCTGCCAATAAGCGCCCTGCGCGGCGGCCGCTTCAGCGGCCTCGGCCGCGTGCTGGGCGTTGGGATGGAGCTTGGTGAGCGGGAAATTTCGGAAAACGAAACGCAGCTTGTCACCGAGGCGGCGTTGCAGCTCCTGCACCATCGGGAATGCCTTGCGGCAGGAGGGGCACTCGAAGTCGCCGTACTCGACCAGCGTCACCGGCGCATTGGCGGGGCCGGCGACATGGTCTCGTGCTCCAACTGGTGGCGTCAGGGTGCCGCGCACCTCCGACGCAACGTGCCCGCGTTCGCTCATGCTTGCTGATGCGCCTCGACGAACCACAGCCACTTGTCGACGCCGCGCGAGATGTCGGTGAGCATGTCGGCGCTGTCGGCGTCCTCCAGCTCGTCCATCTCTTCGATCGTCATCCGGGCCGCGCGGCCGAACGCGCTCAGCGCGTCGGAAAGCGCCGCGACGTGCTCGGGGCCGGTCGCGATCCCGATCGGATAATCGGGCAGCTTCGAGCGGGCTTGGACCGCACCGATCGTGCCCTCGGCCACGCCGCCGAGCTGCACGACCCGCTCGGCGATGAGATCGACGTAGCTCTCGACGTCTTCGTTCACGTCGTCAAACAATTTGTGCAGCCCGATAAACGAGGGACCCTTCACGTTCCAGTGCGCCTGCTTGGACTGCGTCTGCAGGTCGATTGCCTCGGCGAGGCGCTGGTTGAGCAGCCCGATCACCTCGACGCGCTTGTCTTCCGGCAGATCGTTCTTGGTGGAAAAAAGCTTGGTGTCATCGCCCGTCCGGGCGCGTGCCGGCTCTACGGCAATGCGGGGCTCCGGAGTCTCCACGGCGCGGGAGCGCTGCTGGGACTTTGCGTTCTTCCCGTCACGGCGCTGTGTGAGTGTGCGAGGCATTTCTAGTATCTCCCCTGGTGAGAGTCTGGATTTCCCGGAACTTGACAGAGCGTACTCGGGCCCGGTAGTGACTGAAAGTATTAGCTGGCTTTCTGAGGCCCAGGAGCACGCCGGCCCGCCAGCTGCACCGCCCCACCCACCAGACCGGCAACCAGTGCGGCAAGCCCCCATACCGGCCCTGCGTCATGGATCCCCAGCGCGGCATCGAGCGATACGGGACCAGCACCGATGATCGCGATGCTGACGGCGACGGCGGCCAGGGTCAGGTTGTACTCATAGCCTTGATTGGAATTGAAGTAGCCATTCTTCACATGGACCGTGGCGACGGCGACGAACATCACGCTGACGATCAACGTGGCCGCCAGCGGCGTGGCGAGGCCGAGCGCCAGGAGCAGCCCGCCGGTAAACTCTGCCAAGCCGGCGAACAGCGCGTTCCGGCGTCCCGGGACGAACCCGAGCTTTTCCAGAAATCCACCGGTGCCCTGTAGACCGTATCCGCCGAACCACCCAAATAGCTTCTGCGCGCCGTGCGCGGCCATGGTGAGACCGACGACGAGCCGCAGGATCAAGAGACCGAGAGCCATTTCGTACCTCGCTTTCTGTTAGAGTGCGACTGAGTTTCCTGAGACAGCTGCGCGGTGTAGCCTACGCCGCTAGGCGCGCCCCTCGCACCGCCGGCGCGACTTGCCCGCCGAGCAGCTCGGTGGCACGCATCAGCTTGGCGTGCGGCAACGACGCCGGATCCATCTGCAGGGTGAACCGCGAGATACCGCCCAGCAACTCGTCGTAGCGCAGGATTTTCTCCGCCACGGAGTCGGGGTCCCCGACCACAAGCGCGCCGGTAGCGCCGCGCTGCGCGTCGAAGCTCGCGCGCGTTACGCCGGCCCAGCCGCGCTCGCGCCCGACCGTAGCAATCGTATGGGCGTAACCGGGATAAAAGTCGTCCGCCGCTTCCTCGACCGTCGCGGCGACATACCCGAGGGCATGGATGCCGACCTGGAGCCGATCGGGGCCATGTCCCGCCTTGCGCCCGGATTCCCGATACAGATCGACGAGCGGGCGAAAGTGCTCCGGGTTGCCGCCGATGATGGCGACCATGAGGCGCAGGCCGAGGGTGCCCGCGCGCGCGAACGAGCGCGGCGTCCCGCCGACACCGACCCAGATCGGCAGCGGATCCTGAAGCGGCCGGGGGTAGACGCCCTGCCCCGTCAGCGCCGGGCGGAACTGGCCGGTCCAGTGCACGTGCTCGTTGTCCCGAACCTTGAGCAGCAGATCGAGCTTTTCGGCGAACAGCTCGTCGTAGTCCTCGAGCCGGTAGCCGAACAGCGGGAATGCCTCGATGGACGACCCGCGCCCCACGACCATCTCCGCACGTCCCTGTGAGAGAAGGTCGAGCGTGGCGAACTGCTGGAACAGGCGCACCGGATCAGCGGCGCTGAGCACGGCGACGGCACTCGTGAGCCGAATGGTCTTCGTCCGCGCGGCGGCGGCGGCCAAAATCAGCGCGGGAGCCGAGTCGAGGAACTCGGCGCGGTGGTGCTCGCCGATCCCGAAGCTATCCAGTCCGACTTGGTCGGCGTACTCGATTTGAGCGACGAGGTCTTTGAGGCGGCTGGCGGGACTTGCGGCCCGATTTTCTGGTGTAAATGCTGCAGCAAAACTGTCGATTCCGACCTGCACTACACTCACGCTCCTAAACAGCGAATGGGGTAGGTGGTGCCTCTTCCTGCTACCATAACGCCGGCAGGTTCCCCCCAGCGCAAATCGTGTGTCGGTGCGCTGAAGCGTCGGCTTCGGCGACTTCACGCGCTCTGAAGAGCGATCTGTGCTTAGTCCCGAATGAGTTTCTGGATCGGGCGCCACCCGATGAGGATGACGTGGTTATCGACGAGGGCCTTACGAAACTCCGGGCTGGAAATGACGTCGAGATCGCGCTGGCGCCAGGCGGCATCCCAAACGGGGTAGTTCACGGTGACGGCGCGCATTTCCGCGTCGTCGTGCGCAAGATGAACGAA
>Ga0137433_1000333_pt1 | contig 26406 bp, 27 predicted proteins | sample EasRivERMZT840_2_FD_102335 | JGI IMG/M metagenome (GOLD analysis project Ga0137433, IMG submission 102335) | Soil microbial communities from meander-bound floodplain in the East River, Colorado, USA - East River MetaG ERMZT840_2 | ecosystem: Environmental > Terrestrial > Soil > Floodplain ...
TTACCAACTACGAAGGGATTAGATGCGGCGGATTGAAAAAAGAGAGCGATTAGCGCAGATCAGTCCGGGGCTAGCTGACTCGGATCAACGCCTCGAGCACGGCAAGCCCGCCGCCGCTGGGCAACACAGCTACGGCGACATGCACCCAAGTCGCTTTCGCACGATCGGTGTCGCTGAGATCGGATGTTCCATCCAGATTGAAGCATTGAAGCGGCTTACCCATTTGAAGACCTCTCACGCCCGGTTGATTGCGCCACCTGAGAAAATCGTTCTGCGCGAATGGCCGGATTTCGATGTTGAAGATCTGCGACTCGGCTGAAACGGTCAGAGCCCGCGGTATCGTCCCACTGCAGATGAACTCCTGAGCGTCACTCAGATACGTCACTGTTACGCGCACTTCCGTGTCGGAACATCCTGGCCCTTTGCTCACGTGAGCAAGCAAAGTCAGCGAAATCGGCACCTGTGATCCTCTTGGAAAATTCAGGCTGCCGGTCGAGTTCGGCCATCTCGCCTCGGCGATACAAGGGGCGACCTTGTCCGACGATCCCGATCCTGATGACGATGAACGGCTGGACTGGCCGAATCCTTGCACGCCCAGAAACGGTATCAACATCAAAACTGTCAAAACTCGCATGCAACAAAACTCCTCGATAAACTAGACACCGGTAAAATCGTATCAGTTTGCGGCACATAGAATTTTGGAGCCAATGAAATGCGCTTCGGTATTTTCACGAGTTTGACCTTCCAGACATGGCCGGCCGTCCGCGACCTTTGGCAGCACCTCGAACGCACGGGATGGGACATGGCCTGCGTCTCCGACCACTTCATGCCCAACACGAAGGACCGCGAAGGACCGGTCCTCGAGGCATGGAGCACGCTGGCGGCGTTAGCGGCGATCGTGCCGCGGATGAGGGTCGGCACAATCGTTCTCGGCAATCCGTATCGTCATCCGGCAATTCTGGCCAAGATGGCGGCGCAGGTGGACATCGTCACTGAGGGCCGGCTTCTGCTCGGACTCGGCGCGGGCTGGCAACGGAACGAGCACGAAGCGTATGGCATTCCCTACGGAACAATGCGAGAGCGGCTGGAAAAGCTGGACGAGACATGCGAGGTGATCCGGTCGTTGTGGACGAAGCACCGAAGCGATTTCAACGGCCGCTATTACCAGCTATCCAACGCGCCTCTCGAGCCGAAGCCCGTGCAGAAGCCGCATCCGGAACTGATGATCGGAGGCGGCGGCGAACGCGTCACGCTTCGCATCGTGGCGAAGCATGCGGATCATTGGAACGTGTGGGGCGGCCCGAAGATCCTCGCGCGTAAGACAGCGATTCTTGAAGAGCACTGCCGGGATGTCGGTCGGGACAGCAGGACGATCGGGCGATCCGTCAACATGGCTCTGCAGTTCACCGACAAACAGAGCGAGATCGATCGCCTGGCCGAGACAGTTGTCTCCAGACTTGGCAGCAATCCCGACGACGCCCGCGACACCTGCCTTGCCGGAACGCCTGAACAGATTCGCCAGCGGGTTGTCGAACTCCAGCAGGCCGGCGCGACTGCGCTGTTCATTCCGACGTTCCTGCGACCCTATGACGACCTGCTCCGCGACATTGACCGCCTCATGACCGAAGTCGTCCCTGCCTTCAGATAGTGCTGAATCGACACGGCAGGTATAATCGGCGCAGTTAACTTACCGAACTCAATTTTGCGGAGGCGACGATGCTACACATCCCACGTATCGGTGCCCTGTTGTTCATCGCAGTCCTGGCAGTCGGGCCACTGGCCGGACAGAAGAAGTGGACTCCGGCAAAGACCCCGGACGGCCAGCCGGATCTGCAGGGTGTATGGGGTTTCGCAACGATAACGCCGCTCGAGCGGCCTGCCGACCTCGCAGGAAAGCAGTTCTTCACCGAAGCCGAAGCGCTGGCATACGAAAAGCAGTTTCTCCAGCGCAACAACAGAGATCGACGCGACGGGCCCGCGGAGTCCGACGTCAGCCGCGCTTATAACGACTTCTGGTGGGACAGCGGAGATAAAGTCGTCTCGACACGGCGAACGTCGCTCATCATCGATCCGCCGGACGGCAGACTGCCGGCATTAACTGCCGCAGCTCAAAAGCAAGCGGCGGAAAGAAACGCCGCCAGAAAACTGGCTCCAGCGGATGGACCAGAAAACCGCCCGCTCGCCGAACGGTGCATTATGTGGGGAACGGCTGGACCGCCTATGCTTCCGAGCGCGTACAACAACAACATTCGGATTGTGCAGGGCGCCGGTTATGTCGCGATCATCAACGAGATGATCCACGACGTCCGCATGATCCCGCTGGACAACAGTCCGCACCTTCCGAAAAACGTTCGCTTATGGATGGGAGATTCGCGCGGACACTGGGAAGGAGACACGCTCGTCGTCGACACAACGAACTTCACCGATAAAACCAGTTTCCGCGGCGCCGACCAAAACCTGCACCTGATCGAGCGCTTCACGCGGACGGCGGACGACGTTCTGATTTACTCGTTCACCGTGGATAACGAAACCGCGTTTACTCGATCGTGGACGGCAGAGCTTCCGATGCGAAAGAGTCAGGATCCGATGTTCGAGTATGCGTGCCACGAAGGCAACTACAGCATCGAAAACGTCCTTGCGGGAGCGCGAGCGGAAGAAAAGAAGCGCTGAAGAACGTAATTCGGGGACGGAGGGGACAAGGGGTCAGACCCCAAACTTGCACATTGCGGCCGGTTCAGGATTGGGGTCTGACCCCTTGTCCCCTCCATCCCCGAATTACCTCCATCTACTTCTTGAACTGGCTCAGGTCCGCGAGCAGCTTGTCGGTAGGAATCAAACTGTTGTTCGTGCTCTTCCACACGATCTTCCCCGTCTCATCGATAAGGAAGTAATAACGTCGCGCACTGCCGTTGCCGTTCATATTGGCGGCATCGTACTTCTGCGCGATGGACAGACTTCGATCACTGACAAACCCATTCTTGGCTCCCACGGTCTCTTTGAACTTGTTCAACGAGCCCTGCAGATCCGCGGAAATCCCCAGCATCTCGATGTTCAACGCCGTGAACTTATCGAAATTCACACCCGCTTCGGTGAACTCGGTCGTGCAGCCCGGGGTAAATGCGCCGGGGAAGAACATCAGCAAAACTTTCTTTTTGCCCTGGAAGTCCTTCAGAGCGCTTGGCGGAGCGCCGCGCTGAGCAGCGGGAATCGCGAAATCCGGCGCGATGTCCCCGACCTTGGGTGAGTTGTCCGTTCCCGGCGCGGCGAGCTGGCCGAACGCCGACGGAATAAAAAGAGCCAGAACCAGTGTCAGAGCGAACAGTTTGATCTTCATGGTTTCTCCTTGAGAGATGCTTGTTGCCTTACTTCTTGGACATGTACTGTTTCAAGGACTCGGCGTTCGGCTTCATCGCCTGCTCACCCTTCTTCCAGTTCGCGGGGCAAACCTCGCCGTGTTCCTCGCTAAAGTCCACCGCGTCGAGAAGCCGCAGCACTTCGTCGACATTGCGGCCAAGATCGAGGTGATTGATGGTGGCGTGTTTCAGAACGCCATCCTTGTTGATGATGAAGAGTCCGCGCAGTGCGATTCCCGCGCCGGGAATAAGCACACCGTAGTCCGTGGCGATCTGTTTGTTCAGATCCGAAATTATGGGGAACGTCGTCCCTTTGATACCACCCTCTTTGCGATCCACTTGCGCCCAGGCGGCGTGAGAGAACTTCGAATCCACGGACGCGCCGATCACTTCGGTATTACGTTTCTTGAAATCCTCGATACGATCCGCAAACCCCAGGATCTCGGTCGGACAAACGAAAGTGAAATCCAGAGGATAGAAGAACAACACGACTTTCTTCCCCTTGTAGTCGGCAAGCGACACCCGACGAAATTCACCATTTACATATGCGTCTGCAGAAAAATCGGGTGCCGGGGCACTTACAAATGCGGACATGGATAGACCTCCAGATTGAAAATGACGTTATCAGTAAACTGAGATACTAAACTCGGACGCGGTAACTGTTCAAGCCTTCAGGCTTCGACGATGACCTTGAATCCACCGAAGGCCATCCGTTTCAAGTCAAACGGGTGCTTGTCCTTCATGTTCATCATCGCGTCCATTCTCGGATCCTTCATGACCTTTTCATTTACCCGATCGCGGTGGGCTCGGGATTTGTAAACAATCCATGAAAACACGATCGTCTCGCCAGGTTTAGCTTTCGCCATTTTTGGAAAGGGGATTCCCCACTTCACGTCGAGATCGTCGCCGACACACTCGCTATATTCGAGCGCGCCATGATCCTTCCATACTTTTGAGGCTTTCTGAGCCATGCGGCGATAGATATCGAGATTCTTCTTCGGCACTACCAGGACGTAGCCATCGACGTAGCGCATTGAGACCTCCGTGGTTTAGGAGGGTAGCATCTATCGCATCGACGACGAAGTCCCTCCGGCCGCGGGAACGTAGCAATTGAGCGCGTAGTCCATCACCATGCGATCGGCGCTGAACCGCCAGCCGAGGGTGCGGATCGTACGTTTCATCCTCCGGATCCAGCCGCGGGGTAAACCATCGTGGTCGCGGGCGTAGTACAGCGGGATGACTTCGTCGCGCAGTACGCGATACAGATCCTGGGAATCGCGCGCGTCATGAATTTCCCACTGCGTGTGGGTCCTGCCGGTGCCGATGGCGAATCCATTCAGCCCGTCGTAGGCTTCGGCCCACCAGCCGTCGAGAATGGAAAGGTTGAGACCGCCGTTCAAAACCACCTTCTGGCCGCTCGTTCCCGACGCCTCCAGCGGCCTTCGCGGATTGTTCAGCCACACATCGACACCTTGAACAAGATGCCTGCCGACGTTGATGTCGTAGTTTTCGATAAACACGAATTTATCCGCGAAGTCACGGTGCCGCATGAGCTGCGCGATTTCCTGCAGCACGCGCTTCCCGGGCTCATCGCGCGGATGCGCCTTCCCTGCGAAGATGAACTGCACCGGCCGTTTCGGATCGTTGACCATTGAGGCGAGCCGCTCGATGTCGGCCAGAATCAGGTTCGCCCTTTTGTAAGTTGCAAACCGTCGCGCAAATCCGATCGTGAGAGCGTCGGGGCTGAGCGCACGTCGAACGTTTTCGGGATTCTCGCCAAGACGCCTGCTCTGCTCGAGCATTCGAGACCGCACGAACTCCAGAAGCTGAGCCTTCAGGCTGAGATGGGTTTCCCAGAGCTCGCCGTCATCGACATTCTCGATGCCCTCCCAGATTCGCGCGTCGCTGCTGTGTTCGTGCCAGCCGGGACCGAAATGCCTCTCGTAAAGCCTGAACATCTGCGGCGCAAGCCATGTCGGCACATGAACGCCATTCGTAATGTGGCCGATCGGAACGCCGTCTTCAGACCGCACCGGGTACAGTCCCGTCCACATTGCGCGCGAGACGGTTCCGTGAAGAGCGGACACGGCATTCGCTCGTCGCGAAAGCTTCAGTCCGAGAACGGTCATGCAGAATTCTTCGTGCGGATTGCCGGGGTTCTCCCGGCCCAATTCCAGGAGCCGGTCCTGAGAGATATGAAGCGCTTCGCGTAGTGGCCCCAGATGTTCTTCGATCAGATCCGGATGAAACCGATCATGGCCGGCGGGCACCGGCGTGTGCGTGGTGAATACGACTTCGCGCGATACGCGGCGAACGGCTTCATCAAAGCCGATTCCTTCTTCGTGCATTCGTGTTCGCACGGCTTCGAGCACGGCAAAGGCGCTGTGCCCTTCGTTCAGGTGAAGAACACTTGGCGTAACACCCATCGCGCGCAGCGCGCGGAAACCTCCCACACCGAGCAGCAGCTCCTGACGAACGCGTATGCGCCCGTCCCCGCCATAGAGGCGCGACGTCAGGTCGCGATCTTCCGGCGCGTTGCCGGCGACATTGGAATCGAGCAGCAAGAGGTCGCAGCGTCCGACCTTCAACCGCCACACGCGGGCGCAAATCCGTCCGCTCCATGTTTCGATCTCCACGGCCACCGGCTCGCCGCTGGCTCCGATGGCGAGTTCCAGGGGCAACTGGCTCACATCGGTTTCGAGGTATTCCTCGCGCTGCCAGCCGTTCGCGTCCAGGACCTGGCGAAAATAGCCCTGACCGTAGAACAGGCCGATGCCGACGAGCGGAATACCGAGATCGGAAGCGCTCTTTATGTGATCGCCGGCGAGAACGCCAAGTCCGCCGGAGTAAATCGGAATCGATTCGTGCAAACCGAACTCGGCTGAAAAATAAGCGACAGGCCGGGGCCGCAGAACGCTCGCGTTCTTTGCGCCCCATGTCCGATCCGCCTCGAGATATTCGCGCTGCCGGCGGTAGGCGTAATTGATCCGGCTGTGCAGCATCAACTGCTGCGCGCGGCGCTCGATGCCGTCGAGCGGGATTTCACTCAGCATCGAGACGGGATTATGGTTGAGCTCTCTGAATCGACCCGGCGCCAGGTCCCGAAAAAGGCTTGGTGAATCATGATCCCAGCTCCACCAGAGATTTCTGGCCAGAGACCACAGCCGTTCCAGTGTCGGAGCGATGAAACGATCCAGAGTTCGAGCCTCGCTGACGACCGGCGCAACCTGCGATGCGGCATCGACCAGCATCCGGACTTCATCTTCGCGATACATTCGCGACTCGCGCGTCTGAATGATGAGCACACCTTGAAGCACGCCGCCGTCGATCAAGGGAACTCCGAGAAATGACTGGTAGTCGTCCTCGCCGGCTTCGCGGAAATACTTGAAGCGGGGATGACTCTTGACCTGCGGCACGACGACCGGACGGACTTCTTCAGCGACGAGCCCCGTCAATCCTTCGTTGAGGGCCATACGCAGTGTGCCGATGCACTGCGGCCGCAGCCCAACCGTTGCCGCAAGAACGAGAGTCGATCGATCGGGTTCGAGGAGATAAGCGGAGCAGACGCTGCTCTTGAAACGGTTGGCAATGAGTGCCACCACGTTCATGAGCGTCTCGGCCGGTTTGCCGGCTTCGCTCGTGAGGTTCCGAATTTCTTCGAGTGTCAGTACGTAACTGTCATCACCGGCGGTAGCGCTCACGTCTCCAGTCCTCCATAACCTGAGTCACAACCTTCCTTTTCAGAGCAAAAAAAAATCGTCTCGGGACGTTCGAAGTCCCGGGACGTCTTGGTCCTGAAAAAAGCTATGACTGCGGCGTCAGCTCGATTTTCTACGGACACAGCCTTGTGCCGCAGCACTGCTTTTGTAAACTGCGGCGACCAGCAAGTCAACGTGAATTATGGAAACGACCTACCCGCGGGGTTTCTCGTAGTTGAACATCCAGCCGATGCCGAACTGATCCGTCAGCATGCCGAAGCGGGCGGCCCAGAATGTCGTCTGGAGCGGCATGATCACCTTTCCGCTCTGGCCAAGCGCCTCGAAAAGCCGGTCGGTTTCTTCCGGGCTGTCGCATTGGATCATGATCTGGAAGTTGTCTCCCGTTTTCACCGGTGCGCCCGGCATCGAATCCGACGCCATAAGCGTTCCCGCTCCCGTGGTCAGGCTGGCGTGCATGAGCCTGTCTTTGACTTCCTTCGGATGATCGCCGGGAGCGTCCGAGAACGGCATGACGAACAATTCCCCGCCGAAACATCGTTTGTAAAATTCCATTGCCTGGCGGCAGTTCCCGTCAAAGGTCAGGTACGTGACGAATTGCTTCATAAGTCCTCCTTGTTAATTCGGGGTCAGACGTCTAAATCACCTAATTACGTTGAACCAACCGTTGGTTTGTAATTAGGTGATTTAGACGTCTGACCCCGAATTAAACCGAACAGGATGAGCGAACCGACAGCCCATGGCACCAATGCGCTCGCTATGGTTCCGACCACAAGGTGCGCGCCCGCATGAGCCCAGGTCTTGCCGTCCGCGCCGAAGGCGTACTCCGGCACACTGTAGATATTGTCGACGCCCGTGAAGATCGCGAGCGCAATCGCAGCAGTGATCACAACTTCCATCACAAAGCTCTGAAGAAGGTAAATCGCCAGCAGTTGTTTGTAGCTGCCGAAACCGGTTCTCTGCACGCGAATGGCGTAATAAACGACACCGACCCAAAACACCGCCGTGACGCTGACCCATCTCACGCTCGAGACCGGCAGGCCGGCCAGCGACAAGGCGAGCCTCGTGAGCGCCACAACCGGAATCAGGATCAGGAACAGTTTCGAGAATGCGATGTAATCCGACAGACTCTTTCCAAACATTGTTGTTCGTCTCCTTTGGTCTCGTTTAGTCGGGTAATCCCGAGATCTCCATTACCGGCCGGATCTCGATCGTGCCAAAGCGCGCTGCCGGGATGCGTTCAGCGAGGCCGATGGCTTCGTCCAGGTCCTTCGCTTCGACGAGGTAATATCCGCCGAGCTGTTCACGGGTTTCGGCGAACGGGCCGTCGGTGACGAGTCGCCCGCCTTCGCGCATGCGGACGCTGGTTGCGGTCGCGATGGGATGCAGCGGAGAAGCGTCCAGATATTGGCCTTGGGAATGGATGTCTCTCGCAAGCTGCGCCGACTTCAAGTAGCACTCCTGCCGCTCCGAATCGGTCATGGCCTTCTCGTCCATGTAAACCAGCAACATGTATTTCATCTTCCGCCTCCATAGTTAAGTCGAACGGCGAGCGCGCAAATCGACACGCCTTCGCAAAAATCTCTTTATCATCTGAGTATGCTCCTGGACGCCAACCTCGCTATTGAGAAGGTGTACCGTTCCGACTGGGGTCGAATCGTCGCGACTCTCATCCGGTTATATGGTGATTTCGATCTCGCCGAAGATGTCGCACAGGAGGCGTTTGCGGCTGCAGTGGACCAGTGGAAGGTGTCCGGAATCCCGAAGAACCCTCGCGCGTGGATTATCCAGGCGGCTCGCAACAAAGCGATCGACAAAATCCGCCGCCGCGCAAATTTCGCTGAAAAGGTCGAAGCGCATGGCGCGGAGATTACCGGCCCGACGTCATCCGGCTTCGCTGAACCCGATCTCGACTCGACGGAAATACCGGACGATCGCCTCCGGCTGATCTTCACCTGCTGCCACCCGGCACTCGCGGCTGAGGCTCAGGTCGCGCTGACCTTGCGGGAACTGTGCGGCCTCGAAACCGACGAGATCGCGCGGGCGTTCATCGTCCCGACGGCGACCATGGCGCAAAGGCTCGTACGAGCGAAACGCAAGATCAAGGATGCCGGGATTCCATACAAGGTACCCGGCACCGACGAACTCCCGGCCCGCATTGACGCAGTGCTCACCGTGATCTACCTGATCTTCAATGAAGGTTATGCAGCGACCCGCAGCGCTCAGCTCGTCCGAGCCGATCTGTGCGCCGAGGCCATACGGCTGGCCCGCATCGTGAGGAGTCTGATGGGACCAAAGCCGCCGGAGGATGCTACCGCTCTACTGGCGCTGATGCTGCTTCATGATTCGAGGCGTGATGCTCGTGTCAACGAGGCCGGCGATCTGATTCTTCTGGAAGATCAGGATCGGCGCCGATGGAATCAGGAACAGATCGCTGAGGCGCTGCCGCTTGTCGTGCAGGGTTTGACCGGCGGTCCAAGCCCTTTCGCGCTGCAGGCAGCGATCGCGGCGCTTCATTGTCAGGCGCCGCGCGCGGGAGATACGGATTGGCGGCAGATCGTCCGGCTGTACGAACTACTCGAGCGAGTGCAGCCTTCGCCGATTGTCACTTTGAACCGCGCCGTTGCCGTCGCAATGGCCGAAGGACCGAAACCCGCTCTTGAACTCATCGATACTCTCGCCGTGGCCGGAAACCTCGATAACTACCATCTGCTGCACGCTACTCGCGCTGATATGTTGCGCCGGCTCGGCTCGCGAGACGACGCCGCAAAGAGCTACGCGCGTGCGCTCGAGCTCGTCACGAATGAAAGCGAGCGCCGATTCCTCCAGCGGCGCCTGCGCGAAGTCACGTCTCATTGACAGACGTTTGGCGAACGGCCTCCGGTTTGGCATACTGCCCCGAACTAAAAACCAAGGGGGCAGACTTTGACCGGCCATCTGAGATCCTTGATCCTCGTTATCGTTTCCTTCGCCCTGGGCGCCGCAGCTATGAGGGCATACGACCGTCGGAGTTCCGCAGAGACGCCTGCTGCCCGCACAGCGAGCGATACGGCGGAAGCGCCGAAGCCCGCGGACGTAAAGCCGATCGATTTCGCACAAGAGCCTCTGTGGGCCTACGGATTCGATCGTCCTCCACAACCCGGCGAAAAAGCGCAGCCGCAGAATCCGCCAAGCCGAAACCTGCGCACCAATGAAGATCCCGAGGACCAGACAAGACTACGAAAGCTGGCGGGCAGCAAGGCGTCGTACTCGCTCGTGGATGTACGCGACGGGTCGAATGTCATCGATTGGTTCCCGGGTGACCACCCCCCGATGCCGCAGGTCATCGCCCGTGGACCGGCCGGTGGAACGGGAAATACGAAAAGAGGATGCGGCTCGTGTCATCTGCCGAATGGAAGGGGCCGGCCGGAAAACGCGCCCGTTGCGGGACTGCCGGTGTCGTACTTCATGAGGCAGATTCAGGATTTTCGCGACGGCAAACGTCGAAGCGCGGATCCGAGGAAGCCGAACACGAACACCATGATCGATCTGGCCAAGGCACTCACCGACGAAGAATTGAAAGCGGCGGCCGAATACTTCTCGGCAATCCGATGGACGCCATGGATTCGCATCGTCGAGACGGACCTCGTTCCAAAAACCCGCATCGTCGGCAACCTGTTTCTGCCGCTTGAGGAGGCCAGGACGGAGCCGATCGCGGGCCGCATCATCGAGACGCCTGAAAACGAAGAACACGCGGAGTTGTATCGAAGTCCTCGATCCGGTTTTGTCGCTTATGTGCCGACCGGCAGCGTCGAGAAAGGCAAGGATCTCGTAACCACCGGAGGGGCGAGAATCGTCGGGAATGTATTTATTCCGGGCACGTCAACGCCATGCATCACCTGCCACGGTCCGGATCTGATGGGCGTCGCGGAGGTACCGCCGATCGCCGGACGGTCACCCAGTTACATGGTTCGACAGATGTGGGATATGCAGCAGGGCACCCGTCACAGCGAGGGTGCGCAGTTGATGAAACTGGCGATCACGAATCTGACTCCGGACGACCTGGTCTCCGTCGCCGCCTACGTCGCGTCGCGGCCGGCGGTGCGTGCGTCCGGGAATTAAGTGGCGAGACCGAACATACTCCACCTGTTGCGACGGTACATCCTTTCGGACGTACGGCGCTGGGCGAGAAGCCTCGAACATGTCCGGTTTTGTTATTCCACGAGCCCGCACAATGACCTCGATCGGGAACTCTTCGAGGCTGTACTCATCCTTCCCAAATCGGAGTCCGAGTTCCTTGAGATGTGTTCAGGTCTGGGGATAGCAGTGAAGAGAATTCAGCGCGGCGACAAAGTAGCCCGCCTGGGAATTAAATACTCTCCAGCCGAATGGAAAGAACTCGTCTTTCCGATCCCATTGTTTCCGAATCTGGCGCAGCCCGGAGACGTAACGCTCGCAGGGGTTCATGTCAACGTCTCGGTGCGCGACCGGTTTCTCACGATTCTGATTGCGCCTGCCGAAGCCTCGACGGTTTATGTGGATGAACGGGACTATCAGCACGCCAGAACCGTGGACGCGTTGCTGAACCGTCCAGGCCTGCAGTTTCGGGACCCGCCGCGCGACGACGGCAGCTGCGTGTGTCCGACGCACTATCCACAGTACTGGAAGTAGATCGGCAGACCCGGTTACCTGGTGAACTTCACTCCGTCCTTCAGAAGCTTTTCGTAGCGATCGATGTCGATGTTGTTCTCCGCGCATACCATCTCCTGAAGACGCGTGCCTTCGCGGAGCATCAAGGTCGAGGTGAGCTTCCATGGCTTGGTGAAGACGTTCGAGTCTTCCATTGTGATTTCGTAGTTGATCTGATCTTTATCGATACGGGTGAAGCGTTCGACGGTGTGCAGCGCATCGCTGTGAAACGTACCGGTGCCAGCCAGCCAGGTTTTGCCGTTGAAGCCGATCGTGTCGACAACCAGCGTGTCTCCTTCCCACCGGCCGACCGAATGCCCCATGTAGGCGGGGATCAGATCATCGGGATGTTTTTCGTTCAGCCCAATCACGCGAAACACATTCATGTACTCGTACAGCATCACGATCTGTTTCGGCGTCTGGACGATTTGCTGCGGGAAGAGTCCCAGCATGATGGTTCGCGGTATCCCCGCCGGCAGGCAATGCCCCGTCGGGTCGTCGATTCCTCTTCGGTTGTAGGCTTCCAGAACTTTTTGAGCAGCCCACGGCTGATAAGGCGCCGGCTCGCGTCCGGCGGGCCGGTCGTTGGATGAAAGAGCAATGGTTGCCGCAGGGTCCTTACCGCTGCCGCCGACACCGGTGCCTCGATTGGCTTCTTCCCACGAACCGCGTGTTGTGCTCCCGCCCTGCCAGACGCCGGTCAGATCCGGCTTCCCGTCCGAAGCCCGCGGTACGGCCGATTTTGCCGGCGGCTTTGTTTGGCCGGATGCAGCAACAGGCGAGACGGTCACGGCCAGAATGGCTGTCAAAAGAAGGCCACGCATCACTTCACCTCCACTGCGGGCGCTGCTCCACCGTCGCCGGTGCCCGCCGGAGGACCGAAGAAGAGTTTCTGACCGTTCGCAAGCGTGATCTCGCGCGAGTGCGCCCAGTTGCCTCCGTCCCTTGCCTGCCACCCCGTGACCGTGATCTTGTCGCCGAGTTTCAGCATCGTGTCTTTCTTCCAGCCCATACGCTGCAGGATTGCGGGATTGTGGCCCTCGAATTTCCAATTGACCACCTTTCCCTTGCCGTCGGCGACGTCCAGGTAAAAGTGGCTGTGCGGATTCGTCCATTCGACTTTGGTGATAGTGCCTGTCAGCGTGATCGGCTTGTTCACGTCATATTCGGCGCCAAACGAATGATGGGCCCACAAAGGCATTCCGGAAACAATCGCAAGAAAGACGCAGCAGACTGCGGTCAAACGCGTCACCATGTTTCACCTCGGCGCACAATTTATGACAGTTTCAGCACCTAGTAAAGCCACCGGGGGTCAGTCACAAGCCGTCTTGCGATTGCTTCATAACGTACTATCCTCCGATAGACGCGATAAGATATCGGCACAGGAGCAATCGTGCGATCTATAAACCCAGCAAACGCAGTCGAGTTCAAGGACTCCATCCGCATGGAACTCGAAGAAGCGCGCCGCCAGACGGATCTTCTTTTCGACATGCTGGATCCGTCCGCTTTCCATGAAAGACCGATCGCAGAGCGTCATCGGATCATTTTTTATCTCGGCCATCTTGAAGCGTTCGACTGGAACCTGGTCTGCGACGCCTCCTTTGGCATGAAGCCCCTCGACGCAGGACTTCAGCAACTGTTCGCGTTCGGCATCGACCCGGTCGATGGGAATCTTCCGTCGGACAAGACCTCGGACTGGCCGCCCATCGAAACGGTGCAGCGATTCAAGGATCAGGCGCGCCAAGCCGCAGATGCATGTCTCGCCAAAGCGAGCTTCTCGACCCGCGAGCATCCTTATCTTGAAAACGGATTGATCTTCTCGGTCGCCATCGAACATCGCCTCATGCATCTGGAAACGCTCAGCTACATGCTGCACTGGCTGCCTTTCGAGATGAAGCGCGCGTTCATTCCCTCTGTTCCCGATTCGAGGCCCGCGCCCACGCCTCGACGGGTTCGGATTCCCGCAGGTGAGGCGACGCTCGGCCTGCGGCGGAATGGCGTCGGAAGCTTCGGCTGGGACAACGAATTCGAACAGCACTTAGTGCGCGTTCCCGAATTCGAGATCGACGCGTTCAAAGTGAGCAACGCCGAGTTCCTCAAGTTTGTTCAAGCGGGCGGTTACTCGGAACGATCGTTCTGGACAGGTGCAGATTGGAATTGGATGCGGTCCGAAGGCGTTCGTCATCCGAAGTTCTGGGTGAAGAAAGCGCGCAACTGGTGGTACCGCACAATGTCCGCAGAGATTCCGCTGCCTCCAGCGTGGCCTGTCTACGTCAGCCATGCCGAAGCCGCCGCGTATGCCCGGTTCGTCGGACTGTCCCTTCCGACTGAAGCCGAATTCGACCGTGCTGCGTTCGGCGAGGTGAACGCGCTGCGTGGAAACTTCGGCCTGCAACGATGGGATCCAACGCCGGTCGATCTTTGTGCGGATTCATCCTCCGGCGCCGTCGAGATGGTAGGCAACGGCTGGGAATGGACGAGCAGCGTCTTTCAACCTTTCCCCGGCTTTGAACGCTTTCCGTTTTATCCCGGTTACTCCGCGGACTTCTTCGATGACAAACACTTCGTCATCAAAGGCGCGTCGGCGAGGACCGCTGCACGGCTGGCTCGAAGGTCATTCCGAAACTGGTTCCAGCCGCACTATCCGCATATTTATGCCGGCTTCAGGTGTGTCCGGCACTTGCCCGGGGAAGTCCCCGTCACTTTGCGAAAGTCTTTGTAGAAGCGATTCGCGTCGTTGAAACCGACGTCGTATGCGATATCGAGAATCTTCTCGCCCTGCGACAGCTTTCCCATCGCTTCACTGACGCGCAAGCGGTGGCGGTAATCGACAGGCGTCAACCCGAAATCGCGCTTGAATTGCCGCGTTAAATGCGCATGAGAGACGCGAAGTTTGCGTGCAACGTCGGAGATAGGCGACTCGCTTCGGTAGGTGGAAGCAATGATGTTTCGCGCTTTTTGCGACAGCGGCGAACCGGTTCGCTCCAACGGAACGTAAGGCAATGGCGTGCGGATCAGCGCAAGAAGCTCCTTTGGCGAGTGGGCAAGGCCGGCAGTTCCGAAGTCGAACATCATGGATGTCGTCAGCCAATCGGCTGGTGGACGTCCTGGAAAAGAGAACCCGACAAATTGCCCGCGCAAGGGACCGTTCAATTCCGGCAGTTTGTCGATGATTGCAAACGGCGCCCAGTAAAAACCCAAAGTTCGCTCACCGGTTTGAACCATTTCAAGGAGCCAGTCCGGTCCGAACACGAGCGGTCCCGTCAGGTCCTGCGGAGGAGCATCCAGCTTGCCTTCAATCCAGGACCCGCCGTTCTCGTGCATTCGACTCACGAGAACGGTTATATCGAAAAATTTTGCGGGACAGTGAGCGATTTATCCCCTGAATCTCTCGTAGCGTTGATAGAACGTCTTGGCGAGCGTCTTCGGTTCGCCGAAAACCACCCCCGGGGGTCCGAGGACTTCCTTCAACCACAGTGGCGGATCCTGTGAAGACAGACGCGCCCGCAACGTGAGGTTCGTCATGTCTTCTTCCAGCACGATCGCTGGAGCGGCGCCATGTTTTTCAAATTCAGCGCGGACCTCGACAACGATCTTGTTCCATCGTTCTTCGAGCAGCGGCGCCCACACGCGCTCGAGATTGGGCCGGCGTCCATCAACATCGTCGAGACCATATTCCTCGGCGAGCTTCCACGACTTCAGCAGTGTTCCCGTCTTCAGGATGGCTCTTGGATCCGCCGCGAGGGACGCCACTGCGCGACCTATCAGGAACGGCGTTTCCGAAGCGGCGAAGAAAGGATCCTTCGCGACAGCGTCCTGCCAGTTGGACTCCGTCACTCCGTAATGTTCCAGAACCGCTTCCGAACGCAGGAAACCCGGCGTCATCGAAACGATGGTCGTATCGTGCGGTATTAACTCGGGCGCCAGGATCTCCGCGATCTTCATGACGGATTGCTTCACGAAGCCGAAGAAGAAAGTTCCGCCTCCCTCATCTGTCGTGCAGACAATGAGCCCGCCCTTCCGCTTCAGCATCAGAGGAAGAGCGGCGTGCGTGGTAATCAGATGAGACTTGATGCCGCGTTCCGTCGAGAGGAACCCGCGTTCGAGAGAGAGCTCCCAGAACGATTTCCATTCATACAGATCGTCGCCATTGACGTTGTTCACCAGGATGTCGAGCCGGCCGAATTCCGACTCGATACGCTGGAAAAGTCCCTGGACCTGTTCCGGAACCGTATGATCGACGCGTATCGCAATGCCCTTGCCGCCTCGCTCTGTAACCATTCGCGCCGTGTCGTCGATCGTCTCGGGACGGCCCTTCGTCGATAACTGACCAGGAGTGCTGCGCCCCGTGCAGATCACGGTTGCGCCCGCTTCGCCCAGCATGCTCGCGATCCCACGGCCTGCGCCGCGCGTCGATCCGGCCACCACGGCTACCTTTTCACGTAGAGGTTGGGTTGTTTTCATGCGCAAACTGTAAATAGATTCCTGCGCCGGCGTCTTGGCGTTTTTTGATGTGGGCGAGTTATCCACAGAGTGACGATTTCCAGAACCCGTGCTGGACGCGGCTGCGCACCGAGGTAAAAAGCGCGCAACAGATTTCTCGAAAACACGAAAAATATACTTTCGAAAAAAACAAAAAAACGCATTGACGCGATGCAAGTGTTCTGGCAAATTCTGCTTCGGTCGTTGCAGTTCATGTGACCTTGAACACCGGTAGATGAACGACGGATGGGGTTAATAGCTTTGTTCGTTGAACTAGGAAGCCGGAGCTGATCGGTCGAAACCAATCGCCGGTCGGTGCCCTTGAGAGAAAAACTCCTGGGCTGGTCGCTCCTTCTGGCTGCTGTTCCGAGTCGGGCATCGATTCGGGGCGTTCCGAAAGGGTCGGGTCAAGGAAACGGGGTTGCAACGACCAACCGCTTTTTGCACGACTCCCCCCCCAAACCACTTCCTGAGCTAAATCGCTAACTATTACTTGCTGTGTATTCGACCATCGCGTATTTTAATTAGCTAACTTGCTAACTACGGAGACGTCACTAATGAAGAGCCCTATCGCGCTGTGCACGTATCGAATTCAACAGAACAAGGATGAGGAGTTCCTGTCGCTGCTCCGGCAGCATTGCCCCACACTTCGAAAACTCGGATTGGTTACGGAAGACGCGTCTCCCATGTTTTGCGGCAAGGATGAATCCGGAAAGAGTTTTTACGTCGAAATCCTTCACTGGAAATCGAGTGAAGGTCCCAACGTGGCCGAGCAGATGCCTGAAGTCTTGGCCATCTGGGAAAAGATGGGCAAACTCGTCGAAGGGCGACTCAACCGGCCGCCGATGGAGTTCCCGCTGGTCGAAGAGATCGACCGGGCGTGAGCAAGCGTGACGCGAAGAAAGAACTCGAGGCTGTTAACGCGGTATTCAAGGGTCTCGATCATCCGACACGAAGGCAGATCCTGATGGTGATGCACTTCCGCGGAGACGCAATGACCGCAGGGGAAATCGCGGAACGGTTTTCCTGCCGCTGGCCCACCGTGAGCCGGCACATGAAGGTTCTGGAACGAGCCGGCCTTGTCCGCGTGGAAAAGGCGGGCCGCGAGCGGCTGTACCGGCTCGAACCAAACAGTCTGAACGTCGCTCGATTCTGGTTTACGTCGTTCGACCGTTGAGCCGTCGGTGAAAGGATGGACATATGCTGCTGTTCATATTGAGTGGACTGCTTTTCGCTGCGCAGCCGATCGCGCAGGATGCAGTTCAGGAAGTGACGCAGATCGAGCAAGAGCTCACGGACGCTCTCACGCGTTCCGACATCAAAGTGATCGACCGGCTTTGGGCAGATGATCTCGTATTCATTACGCTGGCCGGACGGCCCGTATCGAAGCAACAGCGACTGGCCGGGATCACGGCGCCGGCAGCGGCCTCGGCGGCAACGGTCGCTTCAGTGACCAACGATGACGTAAAGGTGCGGGTGTTTGCAGAAACGGCTGTCGTTACGCTGCTTTCCACATGGACCACAAAGGCCAACGATCGCGAGTCGCGCGATCGATACATGACAACACATGTATGGGTGAGAGAGCGCGGCCAGTGGCGGCTGACGCTGGCCCATGTGTCGCGGGTTATGCCGTAACTAAATCTCGAATGCCCGATGGTCCTGACCCATGGATCAGGACCATCGGACAATTAACAGCCAGACCTACTGCCCGCGACCACCCCGGCCGCCTCGACCACCCTGTCCCGGCGGAGCCGGAGGCGTCACCGCCCAGGCCACCAACTGCGCACCGCCGCCTTGTGGGCCACGCGTGGCGAGCACGACGTATTGTTTGCCGTCGTGCATATAGGTCATCGGCAATGCGGACTGCGTACCGGCCGGCATCGGAGCCTGCCAGACTTCCTTACCTGTCAGCTTGTCGTAGGCATGGAAGATGGCCTGACCACCCGTGCCCTCGCCCGCGAAGAGGAAGTTCTTCGTGACGAGCAATCCGGCTTGAGACGGACTGCCGGTGGGCGGAATGTCTTTCAAGCCGGCCTTCTCGAGATTCGCTTTGATGTTGGGCGGCGTGTCGCCGTTCGGGATCTGCCAGGCGATTGTTCCGTTGTTCATGTTGTAGGCCGTAATGCGCCCATACGGAGGCTTGAGCAATCGCAGGCCATTCGGAAGCTGCACTCCCTGGCCGCCCATGGTGTAGTCGGCGTCGCAGCAGGCTGAGTCGGGCGTCGGCGTGGGAGTGGTATTCGGGTTCAAAAGGACCGTGCCGGGATTTGTCGCAGACCCGACGAATACGTAACCGAGCTCAGGATCGCCGACGCCGCCCGGCCAGTTGGCGCCGCCGCCGAGACCTGGAACCTGAATCAGGCCTTTCAAACCGCTCGCCGCGGCCGGCGGCGGAGTGAAGATGGGACCCAGCTTGTAGCCTTCAAGCAACTGCAGCGCCTGCTGTCGAATAGCGGGCGTGAAATCGATGATGTTGTCGAGGCCGATTCCCTGCCAGTCGAATGCCGGTGGTTTTGTCGGGAATGGCTGCGTTGCCGCGGTCCACTCGCCTTTGGCGTCGGTCTGCGGAACGGCACGCTCCTCGAGCGGCCATATCGGCCTGCCGGTTACGCGATCGAAAGCATATGCGAACGCCTGCTTGGACAGTTGAAACACGCCTTTAACGGGCTTCCCATCGACCACCACGTCCATCAGGATCGGCTGCGGCGGCAAATCGTAGTCCCAGATATCGTGATGAACAAGCTGCTGGTACCAGACGATCTTGCCTGTCCGAATATCCAGACAGACCAGCGAGTCGGAATACAGGTTGTTTCCGGGGCGATGTCCGCCATACACGTCATTCGTGGCGGACTCGATATTCAGGTACACATAACCCAGCTCTTCATCGGCCGAGAAAGGTCCCCACACGCCCGCATTCCCGATGGTTTCGTTCGAATTGTTGAGCCACGTCTCAGAGCCGGGCTCGCCTTTTCTTGGAATCGTGTGGAAGACCCACTTCTTCTTGCCGGTGCGAACATCGAACGCGAGCACATCGCCTTTCACATTCGTCTTGTTCGTTCGGCCGCCCGGAGTAAGCGCAGGCCCAACCATGATTGTGTCGCGCGCTACGACGACCGGCGAACTGTTGCCGATCTTGCCGAGCGGCGTGCCTTTGTAGTCCAGATCCAGTTCCTTGAACATGTCGACATAGCCGTCGACGCCGAAGTTCGACACGGGCTGACCGGTCTTCGCATTCAGCGCAAGCAGCTGGAAGCCGGGCGTGGCGAGAATGATCCGCTCGTCGTTCCGGCCGTCGGTCCAGTACGCCACGCCGCGATGAATCTTGCGCGGTGCGCGATCGAACCGTTCTCCTTCATTCGGCCGGTAGATCCAAAGCGTTTCGCCGGTGCCGGCATTGGCAGCGACCACAAATCGGCGTTGATCCATCGTGAAGTAGAGAACGCCGTTGACCATGATCGGCGTTGTCTCGCTGCCGAGCTGGGGGTTCGGGACGAGGCTGTCGGATTTCCAGACCCACGCCACTTTCAGGTCCTTGATATTGTCGCGGTTGATCTGATCCAGCGACGAGTAATGAGTGCCGCCGTTCTCGCCGCCGTACGCGCGCCATTGTCCAGTTCTCGCGCCCTGTTGCGCGATCGTGGAATGCATCAGAAAAAGGGAAGCCAGCAAAAGGCCCAGACAGGAGAGCCGGATCGATCGCGTCATGGATTTTCCTCCAGGTTGATTTGGGGACACTCTTTATAACGTCTTGATAATGCAGTCAAGAACACCCGGCCCCTCTCCCGGAGGAGGGCTGCTATAATCGGCGAATGCGCAAACACATTCTAACCATCTCTTTACTCGTTCTGCTTGTTGTCACCTGCCTCTCAGCAGCCCAGACACAGGCTCCTTCGCCCTCGGACCAGATACCCGTCGACCGGCAAATTACTATCGGAACCCTGCCGAATGGTCTTCATTACTATGTCCGCTCAAACCCAAAGCCGGAAAAACGCGCCGAGCTTCGGCTTGCAGTGAAGGTCGGTTCGATCGTCGAAGACGAAGATCAGCTGGGGCTCGCCCACTTCGTCGAGCACATGGCGTTCAACGGCACCGAGAACTTTCCCAAGAACGAGATCATCAAGTTCATCGAATCCATCGGCATGCGCTTCGGAGCCGATCTGAACGCTTATACGAGCTTTGATGAGACCGTGTACATGCTTCAGGTGCCGACGGACAAACCCGAAGTCCTGGACAAAGCAATGCAGGTCCTCGAGGACTGGGCGCACAAAGTGTCGTTCGACAACGAGGAGATCGAGAAAGAACGCGGTGTCGTCATGGAAGAGTGGCGATTGCGCAGGGGAGCCGGCGCGCGCACGACGGAGAAGCTGCTTCCCATCCTGTTGAAGGACTCTCGATATGCCGATCGCCTGCCGATCGGGAAACCGGAGATCCTTCAGAATTTCAAGCCCGAAACGCTCAAGAGGTTCTACAAAGACTGGTATCGGCCGGATCTGATGGCCGTGGTTGCCGTCGGCGATTTCGACAAGAACGCAGTCGAGAACCTCATCAAGACTCACTTCGGTTCGATTCCGGCTGCGACGAAGCCGCGTCAGCGGACGGAGTATGACGTACCGAATAACGATGCGCCGAAATACGGCATCCTGACCGACAAGGAACTGACCGGGACGTCCTTCTCGATCGGCAATCTCGTGCCGTCTCGAAAACAAGGCACCTTCGGGCATTATCGTCAGGACATCGTCGACAGGCTCTTCTCCAACATGCTGTCCATGCGATTCTCCGAGATCGCGCAAAAACCCGACGCTCCGTTCCTGGGGGCAGGCGCCGGGCGCGGGCCGTTTGTCGCTCGCACAAAAGACGAAACGCAGCTTAGCGCGCGTGTCAAAGACGACGGAATCGAGAAGGGCCTCGATGCGGTGCTGGCGGAAGTGGAGCGCGTCGCGCGATTCGGTTTTACAGCTACGGAACTCGACCGTCAGCGGCAAAACATTCTGCGCAGCTACGAACGCATTGTCATCGAGGATCAGAACCGGCAGTCCGGCAGCCGTGCCGATGAATACATTCGAAATTTTCTGACGGACGAATCGCTGCCCGGAGCAGAACTGGAACAGGCGCTGCATCAGCGATACCTGCCGGAGATCACGCTGAAGGAAATCAACGCGCTCGCGCGGGAATGGTACACGGACAAGAACCGAATCGTGATCGTGACGGCGCCGGACAAGCCGGGCCTTGCGATTCCTGACGAGACAAAACTTGCGGCTGTAATCAAAGCTGCTCCATCGAAGGAACTCACACCGTACGTGGACACGGTCACGTCAGCCGCACTGCTCGATCCGTTGCCGAAAGGCGGCACCGTCGTAAACACCTCAACGAAAGATGCGGTCGGCATCACCGAGTGGGAACTGTCCAACGGCGTGAAAGTCGTCCTGAAACCGACCAATTTCCGTGAAGACGAGATAATTTTCCGCGCGACAAGCCCGGGCGGTACGTCCCTGGCCAGCGATGAGGACTACATTCCTGCCAGCACCGCGGCACAAGTCCTCAGTGCCGGCGGCCTGGGTCAGTTCAGCATCATCGATATGCGCAGAGTCATGACCGGCAAGGTCGCCAGCGCCAGCGCTTATATTTCCGAAACGGAAGAAGGTTTGACGGGCAACGCATCGCGGAAAGATCTCGAAACGATGTTCCAGCTCATCTTTTTGAGATTCACTCAACCGCGCCCCGACAAGGATGCGTTCACGGTCCAGGCGACACAGGCCAGAACCGCGCTGGCCAACCAGTCGGCCGCACCGGAGTTCGCCTTCGCCGAGACGTTCAACAACATCATCGGCGGGAACCATCCGCGGCGCCGCATCACGACGGTTGCAACGATTGATCAGTGGAATCTGGAAAAGTCACTGGCGTTCTATAAAGAGCGATTCGCCGATGCGAGCGACTTCACGTTCGTGTTTGTCGGAAGCTTCGACGTCGCCGCTATGAAGCCTCTCGTCGAGCGATATCTCGGCGGGCTGCCGTCGATCCGGCGGAAGGAAAACTGGAAAGATGTCGGGGCACGGCTGCCGGTGGGGGTCGTCGAAAGAAAGGTCGAGAAAGGCATCGAACCGAAGAGCACAACCGCGATGGTTTTCTCGGGGCCGTTCGAGTTCGATCCGATGAATCGCGTCGTCATGCGGGCCATGTCGCGTATTTTGCAAGCCAGGCTGATCGAAAGTCTGCGCGAGGAATTGGGCGGAACTTACGGTGTCAGCGTCAATGGAGGCGGGCAGAAAATCCCTCGACAGGAATATCAGGTTTCGATTCAGTTCGGCGCCGATCCGCAGCGAGTCGAGGACCTCGTCAAACGCGTATTCGAGGAAATCGAAAAGTTCAAGACGAACGGTCCGACCGAAAAACAGATCACGGATGAAAGAGAAGCCATGTTGCGGGAATTCGAAACCAGCAGCAAGCAGAACGGATATCTGCTCGGACAGATCGCCGGCAAGTATCAGTATGGAGAAGACGTCGCGGGAGTCTGGGAAGCACCGGAACTCTATAAGAAGCTGGATGTCGCAGCAGTCCAGACTGCAGCGAAGACGTACCTCAACGCTTCGAACTTCGTCCGAGTGACATTGTTGCCCGAGAAGAAATAGATAACGTAATTCGGGGACAGTGAGCAATTGCTTGGGTTACAGCAATTGCTCACTGTCCCCGAATTACGACCCCATTTTTCTCATCCGTTCTTACGGCTTCTCGAATCTCACCGAATATACCGGCGGCAGATTCAACGACACGGTTTGCCAGGAATCGCCGCCGTTTTCGCTCATCCACACCGATCCCGTCGTCGACCCGAATGCCAGCCGATCGCCGGTCTCATCGATATCGAATGCGTGGCGATAAACCAGATCGTATGCGTGCTCCTGCGGCAGGCCATTACGTAGCGTCTCGAACGTCTTGCCGCCATCGCTCGTGCGGTTGACGACGACGCGTCCATCCAAGGGATAACGTTTTTCATCCTTCACCGCAGGGATAAACCACGCCGTGTTGGCATCCTTCGGATGAACCGCAACGGCAAACCCGAACGCCGTCGGCTTGACGTCCTTGATCTCGGTCCACGATTCTGCGGCATCGACCGATTTGAAGATTCCATTGTGATGCTGCACCCAGAGGACATCCGGATTCGACCGGCACTGCACGATCATGTGCGGATCCTGCATGTTCGGTTCAAACTGCTGCTCCGGCGGCATGTACTCGGCGCGCATTCCGGGCCCCGGCGTCAGCCAGGTCTTGCCTCCGTCACTGGTTCTCCACGCGCCGCCGCAAGAAATGCCGATCGTCACCCGACGCGCGTCCCGCGGATCGACACAAATCGAGTGGATGCCCGGAAGGTCGGCGCCTCCGCCGAACCAATCCTCGCGCAGCGGGTTGTCCCAGAGCGCGCGATTGAGCTCCCACGAATCGCCTCGATCCTCCGAACGGAACAAACCGCCAGGCAGTGTGCCGCACCAAACCACTCCGGGTTCGTCGGCGCCACCGGGCGCGAGCGACCAGACCATCTTCAACGACCATTCCACCGGCTTGCCGCTGAACGGATTCACCTTGGGGACGTAGCCTTCGGGCATCACCGGATATTTGGGCGTCGCGATCTCCTTCCACGATTCCCCGCCGTCGCTCGAGCGATGCATCTTGATTCCGAAATGGCCGTGGTTGAGCGTCGCCATCAACTCGCCGTTGCGTGGGTCGTGCATGACATTAACGCAATTGTCGCCAAGAAAACTCGCGCGGCTGATGGACCACTTCGACCCGCCGCGCTCGATGGTGAACAGTCCCTTTCTCGTTGCCACGTGACAACGTGTACTCATGAGTTGATTCCTCCTGACAGTGCCTGTATGACATCGATGACGGCGTTCGGCACCACGCGATCCGAAAGCCGGTCACGATCACTGGCCTGAGCGCCGTCGATGAAGATGACCATGTGCTGGCGTATCCGCCCCTGGTCGTCGAGAACGTAACCTCGCGCCTGCTCGTTCGATCGAAAGTATTCGTCGAGCACATCGCGCAGGGTTGCGCCGTCTACCTCGCGCGTCGGGCACGCGACATGGCGCTGGATATTTCGCGTAAACCGGACGGTCGCCATTTTGCGGGACGAACTTCTACTACTTGCTGCTCGGATCCGCTGAATTCGACGTGCCCGCGAACAGCCGCCGTCCATCTTTGAACGTGATGGTCGAGATATTCGCTGCCGGTTTTCCGTTACGCGCCTGCCAGCCCTCGAACAGGACCTCGGTACCTGCCGGCATATCTTCTTTTCTCCAACCGCGCCGGTAGAGACCGTTTGCTCCGCTCGTTTCGAGCGCCCAGTTGGTGACCTTCCCGTCGGCACCGACAACGTCGACGTAGATCCAGCCGTGAGGGTTGGACCATTTCATTTCGGTAACCTTACCCGACAGCTTGACCGGCTTATTGGGATCGTATTCGGCGGTAAAAGAATGATGTGCGAAAGCGGAACCGGCTACGAGACCGCCGGCGATCGCAAGGATGAGGGTGAGTCTCTTCATGATTTACTTCTCCTTCTTTTGCGCGGCTCGGTATTCGTCCCGGACGTCTTTGAGATGGTGTAAATCGCCGTTGTCTTCATGACAGGCGACCTCGAGGATTTCGCCGTCGGCCTGCCGCGTCAATGGAATCTCAATCGTATAGGGACGCGTATATGCGACGGGGTCCGTGATCGTAGCCCGATAAATAATATTATCCGCGTCGGTGGGAGTGAAGCGTTCGACGATGTGCGCCGCATGGCTCAAAATATCTCCGACCTCGTTCAACCACGGTTTGCCGTTCAGATTGGTCGTGTCGACCACGAGCGTATCGCCTTCCCAACGCCCGATTGAATCGCCCTGCCAGAGCCGGACGTTATCGGGCAGATGCTGGCGTCCATCCAGCGGAATCTGCCGCCATGACATGCGCTCGAACAGCAGAATGACGTATCCCGGCGGCTGAAGGATCTGATATGGCGACGGCGTATACATCGATCGCGGAACACCCGCGACGAAACAATGCGCCGTCGGATCATCGTATCCGCGCTGAGGCGTATCGCGGTCGAGGCGCTCTTTTCTGGCCCAATCCTGATACGGGAGCATGCGATCCGCCGGATCGACGACGACGCCTCGGGTAGTCGGCGTCAGGAACTCCCCGGCTTTTTGCTCGAGTCCATAATTCGCGCCCCCCGCATTCGCCTGGTAAAAGCCCGACAGGTCCGGTTTGCCGTCCGGCGTCCTTCGAATAGGCCCGGGCTTCGGCGCATTAGCCGCCTGCCCCCGACCGCCACCGCCGCCACGGCCTTCGCCCTGGCCACCACGGCCTCCCTGTCCTCCTCGACCCTGAGCCGACAAGGGAGCCACGACGAGAGGCATCAACAGGAGCGCCACTATGAAATGAAAAATCATCGCGTTATGTTTGCTCATCGAATTTCGCATTAAGAACTCTTAGGGTTTCGGGTACCACGTTTTAGGATCGCGTTCGAATAAACCGTTGGCCTCTTCGGCTTCGGCCTGGCACTGGTATTCAAGGATCCGGGGGATGTCCTTCACCCGGTGAAGCGGCATGCTGATCTTCCACGGGCGGGTAAAGGTTTTCGGATCCGTGATTGTGACTTCGTACTGAATGGTATCGGCGTCGAGCATCGTGTATCGCTCGACGAGCGCCATGTCCTCGCTGTGAAAATTGCCGGCCATATCGAACCACGTCTTGTCGTTGTGGTCCTTGACCTCGACTACAAGCGTGTCGCCTTCCCAACGTCCTCGCGAGTCGCCCATCCAGAAGTCGATGCCGACCGGACCCGGCTTACCGTTCGTATAAACGAGTCGGTAAACCGACGACCACTCGAACGTCATTGCGATGTGCTCACGCGTCTGGAAGATGTGAACCGGAAACTCCATGTACATGATCCGCGGTACACCCGGCATGAAACACTTCGACAGCGGATCCGCGTTGGCGCGATTGATGAAGTTCGTTTCCTTCTTTTTCGCGGCTTCCGGACGATAAGGAATCGGCCCGCCCTCGACCACGCCTTTCCCCGCCGGCATGCCGTGCTTTGCGGCATGATCCTCGAGGTCGTAAGAGGCGCGGTTACGAACCTGCCAGATTCCCTGCAGATTGGGTTTGCCGTCTGCAGTCCGGGGCAATGTCCTCGAAGGCGTTCCGGCCTGCATCCATAA
>Ga0137433_1000334_pt1 | contig 26389 bp, 23 predicted proteins | sample EasRivERMZT840_2_FD_102335 | JGI IMG/M metagenome (GOLD analysis project Ga0137433, IMG submission 102335) | Soil microbial communities from meander-bound floodplain in the East River, Colorado, USA - East River MetaG ERMZT840_2 | ecosystem: Environmental > Terrestrial > Soil > Floodplain ...
GTCGAGAGCGTCCCGAATGCCGTCACGAAAATCATCGATATCAAGTGCCCGGACAGCCGCGAGGGTCACACGGTGTGCTGGCAGAACCTCGATCTTGCTGCACCGCATGACGAGTTTAAATTCGTCATATCCTCGCGAGCCGACTACGAATGGTCGCGGGATGTCTATCTCGAGAAACTGCGCCATAAGCCGAATCCCGTTCTGTTTTCTCCATCCCACGATGAGCTTCCGGCCGTCGATCTGGCTCGCTGGATCCTCGACGACGGAATTCCCGTCCGCCTTCAATTGCAGCTCCACAAATACATCTGGGGAGCCCACGTCCGGGGCGTCTGACCCTTTGACTTTCCGACGCTAACCTAATTAGAATCCAAGCCGTTGACGGCCCCTGCGCTGGAAAAAATGAACCAGAACCCCAACAAAACAAGAGCCGTGGTTTTGATGAGCGGCGGCATGGACAGCTGCGTCACGGCAGCAATCGCTTCCCGGGATTATGAAATCGCGGCGTTGCATGCCAGTTACGGCCAGCGTACCGAACGTCGAGAGCTGCAGTGTTTTCAAGCAATTGCGGACCATTTTGGCGCGGCCGCGCGGCTCGCGGTCAAGCTCGACCATTTTCGCCAGATTGGCGGTTCCAGCCTCACGGATTCCAGCATGACCATCCGGGATGCCGATCTTGCCAGTCAGGAAATACCGAACACCTACGTGCCGTTTCGAAATGCCCACTTCCTGTCAGTTGCGACCAGTTGGGCAGAGGTGATCGGGGCTAAAAAGATTTTTATCGGCGCAGTATGGGAAGACAGTTCCGGTTATCCCGACTGCCGGCCGGAATACTACGAAGCATTCAATTGCGCGATCCGGGCGGGGACGCGCCCGACCACGGACATTACGATTGAAACGCCGCTGATTCACCTCTCGAAGCGCGACATCGTCCAAAAGGGAGTTGAGCTTCAGGCGCCGTTTCATCTGACGTGGTCCTGTTATCGGGACTCAGATACGGCTTGCGGCGTCTGCGATAGCTGTGCCCTGCGGCTCAGGGCGTTTCAGCAGGCAGGCATCGACGATCCGATTCCATATGCGAACAAACCGGAGTACGCACGAACTTGAATTATGAATTCCCTCACGGAGGCAAGTATGAAATTCGTTAGTAAAACGCTGCCGTTGCTTGTGGCGGCAATGCTCTTCGCCATTCCGGCGTTTTCACAGAACGGCAATCTTTCGGGGAAAGTGGTCGACAACAGTGGGAACCCCATGACCGGAGTGACCATTTCAATTGACCGGCAGGGTATCAACCAGCACTTCGAAGTGAAGACCGACAACAAAGGCACATTTCTTCACGCAGGTCTTCCCACCGGCCAGTACAGGGTCAGCGTGATGCAGAACGGCAAACCGATCATGGTCGAAATGGCTACGGTCCGGTTCGGCGGCGACACGCCGGTGAATTTCGACCTGAGGACCAACAAAGCCGCTGCCGGCGGCGCCGTGAGCGATGAAGAACGCAAGAAGATCGCGGAAGAAAGAGCGAAGGCCGATGCTACGAAGGCGTCCTTCGAAGCCGCGCGGCTGGCGATGACGAACAAGAACTGGGAAGAAGCGATCCGGTTATTCAAGGAAGCCGCCGAAAAGGATCCGACTCAGCACGTGATTTTCGCTAACCTCGCGGATGCCAGTTCGCAGGCGCGCAAGTACGATGACGCGGCCGCGGCTTACGCCAAAGCAATCGAGTTAAAGCCCGATGAGGCCGCTTATTACAACAACCTCGGTATCGTCTACGGCAACGCCGGCAAGGTCGAGGAAGCCACGAAGAACCTGCAGAAGGCCGCTGAGCTGAATCCGACCGGAGCAGGCCAGAGCTATTACAACCTCGGGGCCGTGCTCACGAATCGTGGCCGCACGAAGGAAGCGTCCGATGCTTTCAAGAAAGCCATCGAACTCGATCCGAACATGCACAACGCCTATTACCAGCTCGGCATTTCCTATTTCGGTAATCCCGCGACGATCCCGGACGCGATTCCGGCTCTCGAAAAGTTCATGTCGCTCGCCAATGCACTGCCTGCCGCGCAGAAGACACCGCAACTCACGGCGGACATCGAAGCCGCGAAGCAGTTGATGGACGCAGCGAAACAGGCCGCGCCCACCGGCTTCAAGAGCGAGAAAGCGATCGCTGAAGAGAAAGCCGCCGCCGAAGCGAAAGCCAAGGCAGACGCGTCCAAAGCCAAGAAGAAGAACTGACCCGCAACCATTCTCTGTGTCTCTGTGCCTCCGTGGTTCAGTAACCACGGAGACACAGAGGCACAGAGTTCAAAAAATGTTTTCCTCACGCAATATCCACTTCGCAATCCTCGGAATCATCCTTGGCGCTGCAACCGGCTATATCTTCGCGTTTGTTCAGGTTCATAGAGCGACGCCCCGTGAAGTGCCGAAGACCGCGAATTCCGGCGTCCCGGCAGGCCATCCCGACGTCAAATCGGACGAGATCCTGACCATGTTCAAAGAGGCTCTCGCGAAGAACCCCAGCGACATGGCGTTGATGACGCGATACGCCAACTTCCTTTTCGACCTGGGTCGATTCAATGAAGCCGTGGACTGGTTTGGGAAGGTGCTGGCGATCGATCCCAACAACCTCGATACACGCACAGATATGGCCACCGCGTTGTGGAGCGCGGGCCAGAAGGATCGTGCGATGTCGGAGTATCAACAGATCCTCGCCCGCGATCCCAGACACATGCCGACATTGCACAACCTCGTGATTGTCCACTTCGAAGAGCGGGATTTGGCAGCGGCCGAGCGCGTTGTCCGGCAGATGGAATCGATCGACCCGAAGTATGAAGGCCTGGAGCCACTCAAAAAGCGCCTGTCCGAATTGAAGTAAACACAAAGACGCAAAGGCGCGAAGGCGCAAAGAAAACCGGTTTTTCTTTGCGCCTTCGCGCCTTTGCGTCTTTGTGTTCTTGTGTTTTTCGCTTACTGAATTCGCATTCCGTAGAACGATCGGTAGACGAAGCACATCGACACGATCAGGAACGCCACCGCAAGTCCGACCGTCAGGGTGGTTCCCTGATTCCGGGCCATCACGACAGCAAGGTCCACGGCCAGCACGCCGAAGAGCGTCGTGAACTTGATGATCGGATTAAGCGCGACGGAACTCGTATCCTTGAAGGGATCGCCCACGGTATCGCCGACGACCGTCGCGGCATGCAGTTCCGTTCCTTTCGCCTTCAACTCCGTCTCGACAATCTTTTTCGCGTTATCCCAGGCGCCGCCGGCGTTCGCCATGAAAATCGCCTGATACAAACCGAACAGCGCGATCGAAATCAGGTAGCCGATGAAGAAGTACGGCTCGAGAAAAGCGAAACCCAGGGTGGCGAAGAAGACGGTCAGGAAGATGTTGAACGTTCCTTTTTGCGCGTACTGGGTGCAGATCTCGACAACCTTCTTTGAATCGCTGACCGACGCCTTCGTCACGCCTTCCAGCTTGATGTTGGCTTTGATGAATTCCACGGCCCGATAAGCGCCGGTGCTGACTGCCTGCGTTGAGGCGCCGGTAAACCAGTAGATAACAGCGCCGCCTGCGATCAACCCGAGCAGAAAAGGCGGATACAGGATGCTGAGATTCGTAATCAGCGCAGGCTGCAGGTGGTTCGTCAGACTCAGAATGATCGAGAAGATCATGGTCGTTGCGCCGACCACGGCCGTTCCGATCAGTACCGGTTTCGCAGTCGCCTTGAATGTATTCCCGGCTCCGTCGTTCTCTTCCAGGAACTCTTTAGCCTGTTCGAACTTCGGGGCGAATCCGAAATTCTTTTTGATGTCCTGGTCGATTCCCTTGATCTGCTCGATCGTCGAAAGCTCGAACACGGATTGCGCGTTGTCGGTCACGGGTCCGTATGAATCGACCGCGATCGTGACCGGCCCCATGCCGAGGAAACCAAACGCCACGAGTCCGAAAGCAAAGACCGACGGCGCCAGCATCAGATTCGCGGGAAAGTACGTGCTGACATAGTAGCCGGCAGCCATCAGAACGAGAATCGTCAGACCGAGCCAGTATGCGCTGAAGTTCCCGGCAATGAAGCCCGAGAGAATATTGAGTGATGCTCCGCCTTCGCGCGATGACGTGACCACTTCGCGAACGTGCCGTGAGTCCGTCGACGTGAAGACCTTGACGAACTCCGGAATAATCGCGCCGGCTAGCGTTCCGCACGTAATGATCAACGAAAGCTTCCACCACAGCGTCGTGTCGCCGGCGATTTCGGGAATAAGAAGTTTTGAAACCACGAAAGTCAGAACGATCGAAACAATCGATGTCAGCCAGACGAGCGTCGTGAGCGGCGTCTCGAAATTCATTTTCGGCGCGTTTTCGTACTTGGCTTTCGCTATGGCGGCGTTGACAAAGTAACTGAGGGCGGACGCGATGATCATGAGGATGCGCATAGAGAAGATCCAGATCAGAAGCTGCACCTTGACGTCATCGCCTGCCGTCACGGCACCGACGATGAACGTAATCAAAGCCACGCCCGTGACGCCGTAGGTTTCGAATCCGTCTGCCGTCGGGCCGACGGAATCGCCTGCATTATCGCCCGTACAGTCGGCAATCACGCCGGGGTTACGAGCATCGTCTTCCTTGATCTTGAACGCGATCTTCATCAAGTCCGAGCCGATGTCCGCAATTTTGGTGAAGATTCCGCCCGCAACTCGCAGGGCCGCAGCGCCGAGCGATTCGCCGATGGCGAATCCGATAAAGCACGGACCGGCGAGTTCGCCCGGAATGAAGAGCAGAATGCAGAGCATCAGGAACAGCTCGACGCTGATCAGAAGCATTCCGATGCTCATTCCCGACTGGATCGGGATCGAGTAGCAGGGATACGGCTTGCCCTGAAGGCTCGCGAACGCCGTGCGTGAATTGGCGAATGTGTTCACCCGAATGCCAAACCACGCCACAGAGTAGCTGCCGAGAATTCCGATAATGCTGAAGATCAGAATGATGACGACGCGAAATAACGATTCCTGAAGCAGGAAACCGAAATAGAAGATGATGGCCGCGCCGACAAAGACTTCGAGAATCATGAGGAAACGGCCCTGTGTCAGCAGGTACGTCTTGCACGTCTCGTAAATCAGCTCGGAGATTTCGCGCATCGATGAATGCACAGGCATGTTCTTGAGCTTCTGATAAATCACGACGCCGAAAACCATTCCAAGCAGCGAAATGATCAGTCCGCCCTTAAGCAGCGTCGGTCCGCTCAGGCCATTGATGAAAGTGGGCCCGGTCAAAGGCGGAATAACGATGTTGGATTCGCCGCCCGCTCGAGCAGGCTCACCCGTCTCCGGCGCCTGCGCGAATGCGATCGCGGACGCCGCCAAAATCAAAATAAATGCCAGGCACGACAATACGTGGGCACGCCTGAATAAAGGCATGATCAAAACTTCCTCCTGGAGGCTTCGCGCTATCGCGCTTGCGCTCCGCGCATTGCAAATTCCGCTACAAGTTCCTCGGGTCAAGCCAGTCCCGAAGCGCATCTCCCAGAAAATTAAAAGACAGAACCGTCATTACCAGAGCCATCGACGGAAAAATCACCATATGAGGCGCGTCAAACAGATGGCGTCGAGCTTCATTAAGCATCGATCCCCAGCTTGGAGTTGGCGGCGAAATGCCGAGGCCAAGAAAACTGAGCGACGCCTCTGAGAGGATCGCGACGGCCATTCCGATGCTGGCTTGAATCAAGACTGGTTGAATGATGTTCGGCAAAATATGGCTAACGAAAATTCTCGGCCCCGTCGCACCCAGCGCGCGGGCGCCTTCAACAAACTCCAGAGTTTTGACCTTCAGAACCTGCCCTCTTGCCAATCGCGCGTAACCGACCCAACTGATGATGGTCAAAGCAAAAATCAGACGATCGAGGCCTGGCCCGAGGAAGGCTACCAGGGCGATCGCCAAAAGAATTCCGGGAAAAGCCATCAAGGAATTGATGACCAGCACCGTTACAAAAGTGTCCAGCTTACCACCGATAAAACCAGCACATCCGCCTATCAAAACGCCGGCCATCACGGAGAGCAGAACAACGGTCGCCCCTACTCGCATACTGACGCGAGTACCCATGAGGATGCGCGAAAGAATATCACGGCCTAACTCATCATTTCCAAAGGGATGCTTCCAGGAGGGACCTTCAAGCCGGCTCGAGAGCGTCTGGGCAGCCGGATCGTATGGCGCCAGCCAGGGCGCGAATATCGCCGCAATCGTCAGCGCAACGATTATGGTAAAGCCGGCCAGAGCGAGTTTGTTTTTTCTGAAGAGGTCAGTCATATCGAATGCGCGGGTCCACGACGGAATAAAGGAGGTCAGTGGCAAGGTTGATGAAGATGTATGTCAGCGAGATCGCCAGAATGCATCCCTGAATCAGGGGATAGTCCCGGGCGCTGATCGCCTGGATCGTCAAACGTCCGAGGCCCGGCCATGAGAATATGGTCTCCGTGATCATCGCGCCGGCCAGGAGCATTCCGGCCTGGAGCCCGAAGACGGTGATCACTGGAATCAGTCCATTCCTTAGCGCGTGGCCGAAAAGAACGATCCGCTCGTTGAGGCCTTTTGCGCGCGCTGTCCGGACGTAATCCTGACGGATTTCCTCGAGCATCGACCCCCGTACCATGCGAGTCATCGAGGCCGCGAGACCGCTGCCCAGTGTCAATGCGGGCAGGACGAGATTCGCGAAACCTTCGCGGCCTGAAACGGGCAGCAATCCCAGCGCGATCGCAAACAGCAGAATGAGCATTGGTCCAAGAGCGAAGTTCGGGAGGGACACTCCAAGGAGGCTAACCAGGCTCACGAGCCGATCCGCGGCCTTGCCGCGGTGAATCGCGCCGAGGACGCCGAGTGGCAAAGCGATCATGAATGACACGATTGCAGCGGCGACGGCAAGCTCAAGTGTCGCGGGATAACGCGCAAGGACCGATCGCGCCACCGGTTCCTGATTCCGAAACGAGTTGCCCAGATCGCCGCGCACCACTCCGCGGATGTATGTGGTGTATTGCTCCAGGATCGGACGATCCAGCCCGAACTCCTGTCGGAGCCTCTCCACCTGTGATACAGACGCTCCTTCACCCAGCATCTGCGCGATGGGGTCGCCGGGAACCAGATGAATCAATGCAAAAACCAGCGTTATGACGATCCAGACGACGGGGACGGTCAGCAGCAGGCGTCGCACGATGAACGCGAACATAGGTTATGCAGTATATCTAGAGAACGTCGGGGATCGCACAATCGCACGATTTCATATCTGCGATTTACGTAGTGCAAATCGCCGATCGCGGATTGCTAAGCGGGAGGGGGGGTAGGAGCCTCATCTCTGAGGCTCCTTGGGGGTTGTTGAAAGGGAAAATCGAGCTAAACGATGCCTTTCCTAATGCAACGAGGGTGCCAAACAGCCGATTCTTTAACAATCAACAACTTACGATGGTATCTTCATGCCCCAAGTCCAGAAACATGACACCTGCCGGTCAACAATGTTGATCTTTTGACACTGGACGTTTCAACCACACGCAGCTTCGGTAACCGCCAGCTTGTCGTAAATCTTGAAGGAGCGTGCCCACTCGAACACGTCGTGTGCCCGGATATGTGATCGCATCGCATTCATGCGCGACCGCTGTTCATGGACACTCATTTGGAGCGCCTTCCACAAAGCGGACGCAACAGATTCCGCATCGTGCGGGTTAAGAAGCAGCGCTCCGCATTTCAGTTCATCGGCCGCTCCGGCAAACTCGCTGAGAACCAGCACTCCCTGGGAATCCGCCCGGGACGCGCAGAATTCCTTGGCGATAAGATTCATTCCATCCTTGAGCGGGGTAACAAGAGCCACGTCAGCGGCGCGGTACAGAGCAATCAATTCACTGTGGACCACCGCACGGTAAAAGTAGTGAACCGGGACCCATCCCGGAATGCTGTATTGACCATTGATTTTGCTGACCAGGATTTCTATGCGGAGCTTGAGCTCTTTGTATTCCGGAATTTCTTCGCGGCTCGGGACAACGAACTGCAGGAAAGTTACGCCTCCACGCAGCTCCGGATAGCGTTCCAGCAATGTCTGGAAGGCGGTAAGACGCTCCGGAATTCCCTTCGTGTAGTCAAGGCGGTCGATACCGAGAATGACGCGCGTGCCGCCAAGTTTGGTTCGAATCATTTCCGCCAGGCCGACAGTAGAAGACTCGGCGCCTTCAGCAGAGAGGGACTCGTAGTCGACGCTGATCGGATACGTTCCGATGGTTGCAGAAAGACCGTCACGTGCAACAGTGACACGATTGCCGGCATGGCTCACGCGTAACCAGGGCAGGCAGCGTCTCAAGCACGCAACAAAATTGTTCTGATCTCTCGATGTCTGGAAACCGATCGAATGGAAGTGCATGAGGGCCTGCAAAATTTCATTGCGCCACGGCAATTTTTCAAAAACGTCGGGCGCGGGAAACGGTATGTGGTGGAAATATGCGAGATGGCTTCCCAATTGGCGTGTTCTCAGGATTTCTGCCTGCAGCATCAAGTGGTAGTCATGTACCCAAATAATGTCGCCCGCTCCCGCCACTCGCTCAACAGCATCTGCAAATTTCTTGTTCGCAGATCGGTATCCGTCCCAATACTCCGAATTAAATCGGCATCGAGAAGGCAGCCCATGAAAAAGCGGCCAAATAACTTCGTTGGAAAAACCATTGTAATAAGAAGCCTTCTCGGCGGCAGTGAGACATACCGGTTGCAGCGAGTAGGTTTCGTGCAAAGAGCTCAGTGAAACCGCGCAAGCTTCATCGTGATCGCAACCGGTCCATCCGACCCAGCAGCCGCCCGTTTGACGCAGAATCGGGACGAGGGCTTTCACGAGGCCTCCGTCACTGTTCTGCAGGCGCGTCGCCTCGTGAGCCGGCCTGACCGTGACTGGCAGCCTGTTAGATACAACAATCAACTGTCCGGGTCCTCCCGTTTTATTCATCTGGGCATCTCCTTCGAGTGGGCTGGCATTTGTGGGGCACCGGCAGTATGTCCCGTCACGTGGGTGTGTGAAATACAGTGCGGACTGTATTTTTAGGATCAAAACCGGTTACTAGTTTCTAATTGACAAGAGCGATTTGCAAAAAATACTATCGAGCCCTTCGCGGAAACAGTCCTGGGGAGGAACGGTTACCAGTGGAAAGGATTTCACTCACCGCCTTCTTTCCGGCGTACAACGATCAGCACAGCATCGAGAGCATCGTGCGTACTGTTGCGCAGGAAATGCGCAAAGTGACCGATGACTTCGAAGTGCTCGTCGTCGACGACGGAAGCAAGGATGACACGGGTATTCTTCTGGATCGGCTTGCCACCGAGTTGCCCTTTCTGCGCGTTATCCATCACGAATCGAATCTCGGATATGGCGCGGCGTTGATCACCGGCTTTACGAACGCCAAAAAAGATCTGATTTTCTATACCGACGGCGACGGCCAATACGACGTCCGCGAGATTCACAACCTGCTGGCGCAACTCAAACCCAACGTGGATCTCGTCAACGGATACAAAGTGAAGCGCGCCGATGCGTGGTATCGGGTCTGGATTGGCGCCATGTACCGCCGCGCGATGCGCTGGGCTTTCCGATTGTCGATCCGGGATGTGGATTGCGATTTCCGACTGTTTCGCCGCCATATCTTCGAAACGATTACTTTGGAGTCCAGAAGCGGAGTTATCTGTGTTGAAATGGCCAAGAAATTTGAACGGGCCGGCTTCAGAATGGTCGAGGTTCCGGTTTCACATTACCCACGGATGCATGGCCGGAGTGAGTTCTTCCGGCTGAGACACCTCGCTTATACATTCAAAGGCCTGTTGAAGATCTGGTGGACGCTGGTCATTTCACACCGATTACCCTTATGGATGAGTATCGCGGCCAAAAAGTCCTGATCACGGGCGGTCTCGGCTTCATCGGAAGCAATCTCGCAATACGCCTCGTTCAACTGGGCGCATCCGTCACGCTCCTCGATTCCTTGCATCCAACTTGCGGCGGAAACTACTTCAATATCGACCCGATCAGGAACGATGTCGAAGTCGTGGAAGGCGACAGCTGCAATCTGGATCTCGTCACAAAGCTCGTTCGAGGCAGAAAGTACATCTTCAACCTCGCCGGCCACGTCAGTCATATCGAGTCCATGCAGGATCCGTTTGAAGATCTGCAGATGAACGCGGTGTCGTCTTTGACGGTGCTTGAAGCCTGTAAGCGCGAAAACCGCGATGCGCGCGTGGTGTATTCCGGCACGCGGCAGTCATACGGCAGACCCGACACGGTGCCGCTCGTGGAAACGCAGCTTTTGAAACCCGTCGACGTCAACGGCGTAAACAAGATGGCCGGCGAATGGTTTCACATGGTGTACCACCAGGCGTATGGCATTCCTGCAGTGTCGCTGCGGCTGATCAATACGTACGGTCCACGGCAACTCGTCAAACATGCGCGGCAGGGTTTCGTCGGATGGTTCATTCGCCAGGCGATCGAGGGTGAAGAGATCCAGGTGTTTGGTGACGGACAGCAGGTGCGCGGGTTCAACTACGTCGATGATGTTGTCGACGCTCTGCTGATCGCCGGCGTCAATGGAAAGGTCAACGGCGATTACTTCAATCTCGGAGGAGAGCGGGCCGTCGCCGTGGAAGAATTGGTGAAGTTGCTGCTGAAGGCGACGGGCCACGGTTCTTACCGCATCGTTCCGTTTCCGGCGGAAAAGAAGACGATCGACATCGGCAGCGTGTACAGTTCCGCGGCAAAATTCAACTTCGTGACAGGCTGGAGATCCCGCGTGCCGATCGAAGAGGGACTCGTGCGCACCGTCGAGTATTACCGGCGATACCGCGAGCACTACTGGTAACGTCGTCCCGATGCACGAGCAGGATTTCGAACTCCTCTACCAGCTCGAAGAAGGTTACTGGTGGTTTCCCGCGATGCGGGAGATAACCGACACCATCGTTCGGCGCGAACTACAGAAGCCCGCCCTGCGAATTCTGGACGCGGGCTGCGGGACCGGCTTCAACCTCGGCTACTACGGCGACACGCGTGGCGTCCGGCGCGATGTCTACGGACTCGACCTGGCAGCCGCTGCGCTCAAGCACGTTCGGAAACGAGGCTTCTTCAAGATCGCGCAGGCCTCGATCACGGACATTCCTTTCAGGTCTGAAACATTCGACATCGTTTTCTCATTCGAAGTCGTGACTCAGACCCCGTACGACATGCACGACGCGTCACTGCGCGAAATGCATCGCGTGCTGAAGCCGGGCGGCTACGTGTTCATTCGCGTTCCGGCATTCATGTGGCTTTGGTCCTCACATGACGAAGAGCTGCAGGTCCGTTATCGCTACAAGCGGGATGAATTCTCGAAGAGGATGCGCGATGCGGGCTTTGTCGTTGAATGGACCAGCTACGCGAACGGATTCCTTTTTCCCGTCATCCTGGCCAGGCGTTTCCTGAAGCGTCTCGGCATCGGCGGCGGCACGGACGTGAAGCCGCTGCCGCGCGGGCTGAGATGGCTGGATAGCATTTTCCGGAGTGTTCTTGCCAGCGAAGCCAGGTGGTTCAGGCGCGGCAGGCGGCTCCCATTCGGTCTCTCATTAATTTGCTACGCCCGGAAGGGTAACAAGATACTTGACGGACCCAGACTGTATTGACTCACCCTGGAATGCGGAGTGTGGAACGATTCCCCTCCTCAGCCGAGGAGGGGAGTTGCTCGCTTACAGCCCGTCCGGTCCGTCACGTATGTTGTTGCCATCGAAAGCACAGTTAACGGGGGCATCTGAACTGATGCTGCAGGTACGTCGCAACGCTGCCTTTATCGATCGCCTTCAACAGTTCGCCGACAGCTTCCAGATGACGGCCCCTTAATGCCGCAAGATCGCTCAGCAACTGGGGAGAGGCATTGCCCAGGCGTGTCAGGTATTGATCTCCACCTGGAAAAGCAGCCCAGTCGTTCTCGGGAAACGAAATGCCGGCCTTCGCCGTCGTCGGCTGCCCGTTATTGTTGAGCGTCACGTATGTCGCCCACGGATACGTGCCGGCGGCTGTGGACAGTCCACGGATGAACTGCTGTTTATTCGTCGCAGGCTGCAAAAAGAACATTGTGTTGCCGAGTTGAGTAAAGCCCGCGAATTGACCGCTCCAGAGCGCGGGATCGATCGTGCCGAGGTAGTCAAAGAATGCTTTTGCTTCGAGACCGGTCAGCCCCCGGGCAAATGACACGACGGCATAATCGAGCGGGAAAAAGTATGCCTTGGGATTATCTGGACTGAAGTGAGCTGTCCCACCCTGACTCAGGACATAGCCGAGAGCATTGCTCAACACCTCGACGTCTGCGCCGCTCGCAGCATTTTGTCCGGAATCGCTGATGTTGAATACGAATGACGGATTCGTTACGGCTTCAAATCCCCCGGCTGCAACGGAGAAGCTCGTATTACCGCGATTGATCGTGTTGACGGCGCCGTTCGTGGTCAGGACGCCGATCACGTTATCGACAACGCGGCATTCATTCAGAAGCCGGTTGCTCCAGGTCTCGAGATTCGAATAGCCGATATTGAGGATTTTGGCGAGGTTGGCAGCACCGACCACATTTTCATTCGGAACCGGCTCGGCCGAAAGGTGACTGCTTGCAATTGCCGGCGCCGTGAATACCGTCACAGCGAGCACGATGACCGTCAGCAACAGAATTCTCATTTTGAGTTTCGCAGAACAGCGATCCATAAACCCTCCAGAAGAATATGTATTTCGAACTACAGTTCGCGGCCCGAAGGCTGAAAGAACCGGCGGACGGCGTCGATCACGCGATTGACTTCAACATCGGACAGGAACGCGTGCATCGGCAGACTCAGAACCCGAGAGCACAACATATCCGCATTTGGACAACGATCCGGCTGAAATTCGGCGAAGGCCTTCTGCCGGTGCAACGGGTATGGGTAGTGGATCATTGTGGGAATACCGGAATCTTCGAGATGCGACCTTAGCTTATCCCGTTCGGGGGACGTAATCACGAACAGGTGGTAATTGCTCGAGCCTGTTTCGACCTGCATGCCGATCGGCAGGCCCTGAAACGCTTCACGATATCTTGCGGCCACAGCTCGGCGGCGGTTGTTCCATTGATCGAGCCGGCGTAGTTTCACCCTCAGAATGGCGGCGTGCAGTTCATCGAGACGACTGTTCTGGCCCGGAATCTCCGATCGATAGTTCTCGTGCTGCCCGTAATTGCGCAGCATGCGGCACTGATTCGCGAAGCTGGTGTCGGCCGTCACAATCATTCCGCCATCGCCATAGGTGCCAAGATTCTTCGTCGGGTAGAAGCTGAAGGCAGCCGCCTGTCCAAACGTGCCGCAGCGACCCCATTTGGCGTAGCTTCCATGCGCCTGCGCGGCGTCTTCCAGGATGGGCAGGCCGGCTTTCGCAATTTCCTTCAGCCGTGCAGGCATGCCATACAGGTGGACCGGAATAACGGCCTTCGTCCGCGTCGTCTTCATGTCCAGGCATCGGATCGGATCGATATTGAAGTCCTCCGGCGACACATCGACAAACACCGGCCTGGCTCCCAGCGAGACGACCGCCATTGCGGTGGCGGCGGCGCTCACGGCCGGAACGAGCACTTCATGACGCGGCCCGACTCCGAGCGCGCGCAGCGCGATCGTCAGCGCATCGGTTCCGGACCCAACCGCAACACCCTGCGGCGTCCGGATATATCGCGCGAACTCTTCTTCGAAAGCTGCCATCGCCGGCCCGAAAATGTAACGGCCGCCCGCAAGCACACCTTGAACTGCGCTGTCGATCTCATCGCGCAGGAACTCGTATTGAAGTTGAACGTCGTTGAAGTGCACAGATATCAGGGCTGAGGCTGGTTGATTTGAGGCGGCATGAAGCCGAACAACGTCGGCACGATCTCAAACTGATCGATCATGAACGCCGGAGACTCCGGCGTGATATCCGAGTAAAAGACGTACCTGCCGCCGTTCAATTGTTGTGTTGAGGCGATCTGCCGGTGAATGTCGCTGTGCGGCTCGATCAGCCAGAGAATTCGGCCTTCGCGAAAGATCGGTATTCGATATGGAGCGACGTCCCGCATTTCAAGCCGAGTGTCCCGCCGGATGCGTTCAAATCGTTTACGCGGAATGTCGTGATACAGAACCCACATATCGTTGTTGGGAAGGTAGTACCGGCCGATCAGCCAGTTCATGAACCACTGTTCCTTGTGCCGGTCTGTTGTGATGATCACGGACGGTCGATCCTTAGGCTTGAACTGCTCGATCTCCTTCAGCGTCACTCTCGTGATTTCATCCATCGATCGGACCGACAGCAGTGATGTCTCGAATGTCCCGAAAAGAACGGCATTCCGAATCGACGGTGTCCGGTCCGGCAAATTCGAAGCATCCGTGGGCACCGCAAATAGATTCAGAAACAGCATCGCATTGAAAGCCAGCGCGCTCGTAAGGGCAAGATCTCTGGAACGAACAACCGACAGCACGTACCCCCCGAGAATGCACAATGCCACAACAGAGAAGACTGTGTGACCCGGCGCGCCGACATGAACGAGAGCCTGCACAATCAATCCTGGAACCAGCCATATGAAAAAGAACGCGCCATGCGATCCCGCTACTTTGCGAATTTCCCTCAGACAAAGCGGCACAGCCCAGATCCAGGTGATTACGGCAAGCCCGTTCCAGATCACGAGCCGATTGACCTGCTTGAGCCACGCCATGACGGAGGAGCCAAGGACGACCGACTCCGGCCGCGACTGGTCGACCGCGTAATCGAGCATGAGGTTCCTGAAAATTTGAAAATCTTCGGCGAGCGAGCCGCCTCGCATCGAAAGCAGGAGCGTCGCAGTCCACATCACAACAATGCCGGACAGCACGGCGCACCCGGCCAATACCGTTCGCCACGACCGCGTTCCGACACACGTCGAGAGAAACCACGCCGGCAGGAGAAATGCCAGCAGGTCGGGACGAAAACCGCTGCCGACGCCGAGCGCAATCGCTCCCCATATCGCGAAACTTTTTTCGCCGTTCCAGCATCGCCAGCAGCAATAGCCGGTCAGCAACGAAAACAGGGCCAGAAACGGACGGATCGGACCGCCATTCGGGTCCACCGACGCGTGCCAGAAAACCGGATTTACAACGAGCAGAAATGCCGCAGCGGCGCCCGCCCAGCGTGAAAACATCCGGGCGCCAAGCGCGTAAGCGGCAACTAAAGAAAGCCCGGTCGTCAGCAACGAAACGGCAAGAAATGTCTGCCTGGCATCATCGAAGAAGAAATTCACGAGACGAGCAAATCCCACAAAAAAGGGATAGCCCGGCGGTTGCGGCTGATGAACTCGAGGATCGAATTTTTCGAGCGAGAGCGCAAGATTCACGTTGTCGATGCCGAAGTACGTCGTCACCGCGGGCAGGCGTGTCAGCAAGAGCAGGGCGAACAAGAAAATCCAAACCAGTCTATAGTCCCGTCGCTCATCCATAAGCATTCGGCGCGAAGATTATCACAACCTTCCGGCTCCGGAAGAGGGTTGCCTGCCCGCGACCTCCCGCAGAGTGCGGTAATCGGCATAACGTTGCAATATCCGTGGTTCCTGTGCCGGTGATACGGCCTCCAAGTCCAGCGGGGGTACCCGTTGCGACAATGCGCGAAGAGCGCAGATTCCTGCTCCTCGCAGCGATGCGAGCCCGGGGATTTGCGGCCTGTGTGTTGGTATTCCAGCGATTTGCGCCAGGATCGGAGCAGCGTTCGGCTGCAGAAAACCGTTTCCGGAAACTACGACATCCTCGATCCGTTCGCCTGACGCTCGCTGAACGATTTCAACAAAATGAGCGAGGTTGAAGATCACGCCCTCGAGAATCGATCGCGCCAGATCCGCAGGCGTATGCCGCGCTGTCAGGCCATGCCACGAACCCGTCAGGTTCGGATTCCAGTCCGGCGAACGTTCTCCGTTCAGCAGCGGGATAAAAACAGGAGGTTGTTCCGACGCTTCAACGTCCTTCGACGCGCCGAAGATCCGGCGGCCCCAATCGAGCACGTTGCCGCCGTTGCTGCCGGCGCATCCCAGGAGGTACGACTGTTCGCTGGCCAGATAGCAAAAGGTCCCCAGCGAAGCATCGAGGACGGGTCGATTCAGCATCTGCCGTGCAACCGCGGAAGTGCCTAACGAAACCGCGATCTTTGCCGGCTGTTCGCATTCCGAGCCGATATTTGCGAGAAACCCGTCGCCCGATCCAAGAATCACGGGCACACCGGCCCTGAGTCCGAATTCGGATGCGGCCTCCGTCGTGACGTTTCCAACGATTTCGGTCATGCCTGCCACCGCTGGTAACTGGCTCCGATCTACACCAAGCGCATCCAGGATTTCGGAATCCCAGTCGCTCTTCGTGACATTGAACAGACCGGCAGCGGAAGCCATGCCGTAATCTTCGAACCACATTCCGGTGAGCCGGTGCACAAGCAGCGACTTGACGGACACGATTCGCTTCGCCTTTTTGAACAGATTCGGTTCGCCGGCACGAATGGCGGCGAGTTTGAAAACTGGAAACATCGGATGGTAGTGACAACCCGTGATCTTGTGAAAACGGTCGCCCAGGCGGTCCCCCAGACGGCTCCGCAGGTAGTCGAGGCCTGTTTCGCCGCGTCGATCGAGCCAGGTGAAAACCGATGTGATCGGATGGTCGGACTCATCCAGCAGAACGCAGTTGTGCATGAATGTGCCGATGCAGATGGCATCGATAGGCGCGGCCGCATCGAGATTCAGCGCCGCGAGAGCCTTTTTCAAATGGTCAGCGACGGCGTCGGCCGGAAGGGTCGCCGCACCCTCGGCATCGGTTGCGAGATGCCACTGGCTTTCTCCTGTCCTCGCCGGTTCGAGCTGTGAATTAAGAAGGGCTGCGGACACCCCGCCGGAAGAAATATCGAAGCAAAGCAGGTTCATAAGTTCGCAATTGTGCGGCGGAGTATAGCTTGACACGAGGGTGTCGGCGGTGTCGAATAGCCCTTCCGGTCATGAACTCCGAACGTTTTCTCCAGAACATCATCGCAGCGCTGTCCACGTCTCCGGACTTCCGCACGACGATCGACAGCCTGGCGCGCCTCGGGACCGAGGATCTCGCCGACTGGTGCGCCATCTACATGTTCGAAAACGAGCAGATGGTGCGTCGTCTGGCCGTTGCTCCGGCGCCGCAGATCGAAGCGCTCTTCCCTCTGGAGGTTCACGCGAAATCCGGCCCAGGTTATGTGCGTCGAAGCGGCGAGTATCAATTGCTGACGAATCCCGGCCTCGATGTCGTGTGGGATCTGGGGATCAAGCCCGAGGAATTGGGGCTTCCTGATGGCCTGAAGCCGCTGGAGTATGCCTGCCTCCCTGCCGTGGCACGAAGCCGGCCGGTCGGCGCGGTTGTTTTCCTGTCCGCCAATCCGGAACGTCACTTCGATTCGACAACGCTCGCTCTGGCAATGAATCTTGCCAATGCCGCCGCGGTGGCGATGGACAGTTCGAAACTGTACCGCGATGCCCAGGAAGCGAACCGCCTTAAGGATGAATTCGTCGCGATGGTGTCGCACGAACTGCGAACGCCGCTGACGCCAATCCTTGGCTGCATTCACCTGCTTCGCAGCAGCACTCTCAGTCCAGCGAACTTCGAGCGCGCGCTCGAAATGATTGAACGCAACGCGAACACGCAGGTGCAGATCGTCGAAGATCTTCTCGATGCGTCACGGATCGTCGCCGGCAAACTGCACCTGAGGATGAAATCCACTGCGGTTGCTCCGGTCATCGACGCGGCGATTCAAACAGTGAAAACCTCCGCCGAGGCGAAAGGAATAACGATAACCACGAATTTCGCGGAGACACAAGCCATGATCGACGGGGATCCTCACCGGCTGCAGCAGATCATATGGAATCTGCTGTCGAACGCCGTGAAGTTCACGCCAACGGGCGGCAGCATCGAAGTGGATGTGCGTTTCGAGGGAAATCAAGTTCAGATCCAGGTGACCGATACGGGAGTCGGCATTCCCGGCGATTTTCTGCCCTACATTTTTGATCGCTTCAGCCAGGGCTCGGAAGCCAGCGCGAAGATGCAATCGGGCCTTGGACTCGGTCTCGCAATCGTGAGGCATCTCGTGGACCTTCATAAAGGATCGATCCAGGCGGCGAGTGCGGGGCCGGGCAAAGGGGCGGTATTCACGCTGAGATTTCCGTCATTGGCGCGTCAGGCGGCGGCAGCCGGAGGACAAGCGGGCGGCCTCGTCCCCCATCAGTAAGCGAACGGGATTGCAGTGAGTTCAACGGTCTCGCGGCCGTTCTCATTGATCCGGACAAGCCGGCCGGTTCCCTCGTTGGCTCGAATGAATTCCGGATCCCGCCAGAGGCCATCCTCGATGTCTTCCCACGCGAACACGAAGTAAACTCCGGGCGGAATATCCAGTAGACGGAAACGACCGGACTCATCCGTTGTCGCGTTCCTGTAAACGTCTGAGCGCAGGCGGCGCGCGGCATCGGGAACAAGCGCCACAGTTACATTCGCAACCGGCTGCCGGTTCTTATCCACCGCGATGCCTTCGAGTACACCGGGATTTGTGGCCAGAACGACTTCGAGACGATCTGTTGAACGGGAAGAGAGCTGAAGGCGGCCGTTCAGGACATCGGCAGATCCGAAGCGTGCAGACTTCACATAAGTGCCCGGCGGCACATCGGTCAACCGCAGGTTGTAATCGCCTTCAATCGCATCATTGATCACGAACCGTCTGTCGTCTTCGCTGAAGGATGCAAACAACTCAACAAAGCGTCCGGGAACGTTGGTGAGTTCATTCTTCAGTGCAATGACCGGATGTAAATTGACGGGGACGTTCAGCGAACCTTCGACGACCACCTGCCCCGGGATATCGATACTCGGCAAAACCGATACAACCAACCGATCGATATCCGCGTCTGCAACGTCCACGGCGGTGCGGCCTCCCATGATTCGGAAAGAGCTGCCGCCGGCCGGAATGCGCGCCGTGGTCACGAGGTAATAAGAACCGGGAAGCACGTTTTGAATACGAAACGAACCGTCACTTTCACGAATCGCCACAATCGACCGCCCGATACCGCCTCGCGGGACGAGAGTGACGGAAGCATTTGCTGCCGGCTGTCCTGTTGTGCCGTCGATCACGACACCTCGCACCGCTCTGGGCGCTGCGCGCGTCAGGATAAAATCGACTCCTCCCAGATCTGATCCGGTACGCACTTTTAAAGACGCGGCGGCCTGGCCTTCCGATGTCCCGGGATAATACGTTGGTACCAATGTCTGGCCCAGGCGGTCGAGCGCGGAGCCGCCGTTACGGGAATCCCTGGGCATACCCGGTTCTTCGGCCATCGCAAAAACGACGTGCAGATCATCTTCAACGCCTGACCCCGCCGGCGCGGCGCTGATGTAGTAGTCGCCCGGAGGAAGCCAGAAGAGCCGATACTCGCCGCGATCGTCGGTCTGGGCAGTCTTCACAGCCGTGAATGTGCGCTGACCTCCCGTAAAGGACGACTTGAGCGCGCGTACCGTGGCGTTCGTAACGGGATCACCATTGGAGTCGAAGACGCGGCCGGACAATGCGCCGAGCGGAACCATTGTCAGCTGAACGTCCTTTACCGCCTGGCCGGCTTGCAGGGTGAGTGTAACGCCTCGCCCGTTAGGTCCTCGCCGGCCATATGCGCCCGGGATATATCCGTCGCGAGAAGCCCTGAGTTGATATCTACCCGGCGCAAGATTCCGAAAAACAAACCTGCCGTCGGCGCCCGCCGCGAGCACCGCGGGTTCACGTCCCTCGCCGCTGAGTTCAATGACGGCCCGAACCACTGGTTGATCGGTACCGATCTGCGTCACAACACCTTCGATCGAGCCGGCCGGCGGCTGCTGGGTGATCAGAGTCATTACAAGAATCGCAAGTAGGTACATCGACAACATTTTTTATAGCATTCGCGGGACTGCCTCCATAATCAATTCATGCTCAGACAGAAATGGGGCTCCGTCGTTTGCCCCTCCTGCAAAAATCTGGTCGGTGTTAACGATGAACAATGCCTGAGTTGCGGGCGCCGGAACCCGGGCATGTGGGGATATGCGCCTTTCCTGAACCGTCTGGGCCGTGACCTCGGCTTCACCAAGTTCGTGATGGGATCGTGCATCACGCTGTATGCGTTGATGCTCGCGGTCGATCCGCAGGGTATCAACAGCGGCGCATCACTCGGTTTCCTCGCGCCAAGCGGTCGCATTTCATTCCTCTTTGGCGCCAGTGGCGCCGTTCCGGTCTTCGGCTTCGGCCGATGGTGGACCGTTCTCACCGCAGGGTGGCTGCACGGCGGACTCCTCCACATTTTTTTCAACCTGATGTGGATCCGTGATCTCTCCCCGGCGACGTCGGAAATCTATGGTCCGAGTCGAATGGTCATTATCTATACGATGGGTGGAATAGCAGGATTCACGGCCAGTACACTCGCACCGTTTTTCCTGCCGGCCTTCATCGCTCCGGCCGGAATTACAGTCGGCGCATCGGCGCCTCTCTTCGGGTTACTCGCGGCGTTGATCTATTATGGAAGGCGGGGCGGAAGCAGCATGATCAGCAACCAGGCCAAATCCTGGGCGCTGATGCTGTTCATCATCGGATTCATTTTCCCCGGCGTGGACAATGTCGCCCACGCCGGAGGTTTTGTTGGCGGTTACGCGGCTTCGAAATTTCTGGATCCGTTGCGACCGGAGCGGCTTGACCACATGATCGCGGCCTTATTGTGCCTGGGAGCGACAGGTGTAGCCCTCGTCTACTCGATCGTGCAGGGACTGAAATTCATCAATGCCTGAGTCTACGCAGTCCGACGGTCAGAGGCACCTGAGCTGACGCCGGCGCCTTGAACCTGAGCTTCCTTAACCAGGATGGTCTGATTGCGCATTCGTTTTCCGTTCAAGACGGAAATCGCTTCCTGGATCTGCGAATCGTCCTTCAGTTCAACATATCCGAACGCAGGCGACACACCGGCAACCAGATCTCGAACGATGCGAATGGACCGTGTCTGGATCCCGCGGGACTCCACCCATTCCTGCAGTTCACGATCCGAGCAATTGTAGGGAATGTTTACGAAGAATAACTTGGACATCGTACTGCCTCTTTGGCGCGGACTGGCGTCCGCGCTTGTCTTACAAAAGTTAAGCTGCTTCTGCTCTTCGCGGGCCCTGCTTTCTGATCTTCCAATGCTGGAAGGGATAGACGTGACCACACCGAGGGCAATTCCATGCACCTTTCTGCGGATCGGCTTCTCGCTCGTGCACCATTTCCACAATCAAATGACAGTGCAGACACATCGTCGGCTTGCTGTAGACGTATTGTTCTTGAGCAGTCTTTCGCACTTGTCAGCCCTCCGTGTTCTTAAATTTCAATTGGCTTCTGCAATTCGGCTGCCGTCAACGCATTGCTTGCGAATCAATGGAAACCGTAGCTTTTCCATTGGACCAAAAATGCCGTGATCGGGTAGAAATTCCTGTGAGAGGTGAAAAAATGACCGATCTGGAATTGCTGTCGCGAAGGCTTGAACGACTCGAAACTCGGTTTCGATGGATGAAGCGCGCAGCCATCCTGCTGCTCCTCCTGATCACCACGGGTACCGCAACGGCGCAGCTCCCGCCGGAGCTTCGTCCATTCCGGCTCCTTCAACAACCGTCAAGGACCAGCCCCGATCAACCGGCCAACCAACAGCGACTGGTAGAGGCTGAGGTGCGTTCGCAGCACTTCGTATTGGTCGACGACAAGGGCAGGGAGCGTGCGTCACTGGTGGCCGACGGCGCGGGTTCGGCGTTCCTCGTCATGTTCGACGCCGCCGGAAAGACGCGGGTAAATCTCTCGGTCGGCAATGAAGGACCGAGCCTGGTGCTGTACGACGCGGCAGGAAGACAGCGCACGATCATCGGTAGCACGACGATTGTTGCGTCACACGTCAACGAGAATGGCATTGCGGAAAGGGCGCCCGCGTCGTCCGTAGTCCTATTCGATAGAGCCGGAAAACTTCTCTGGCGCGAGCCGTAAGAAGTGAGGTCACCGAGTCAGGTGACGATATTTGATGCGGTGCGGCTGGTCGGCGGCTGCACCGAGTCTGGATTTACGGTCGGTCTCGTAATCGGAATAATTCCCTTCGAACCACACCACGCGGCTCTCGCCTTCAAACGCCAGGATGTGCGTCGCGACACGATCCAGGAACCAGCGATCGTGACTGATGACGACCGCGCATCCGGCAAAATTCTCGAGCGCTTCCTCGAGCGCGCGGAGCGTGTTCACGTCGAGGTCGTTGGTCGGCTCGTCCAGAAGCAGGACATTGGCTCCCTCTTTCAGCATTCGCGCGAGATGCACTCGATTCCTTTCGCCGCCCGATAACGTGCCGACTTTCTTCTGCTGATCGCTTCCGGAGAAATTGAATCGGGCGACGTACGCGCGTGACGCCACTTCGCGTGAGCCCAGTTGAACATTGTCGAGACCGCCTGAAATTTCCTGCCACACAGACTTGTTCGCATCCAGCACATCGCGGCTTTGATCGACGTATGCCACCTTCACGGTTTCTCCCAGCCGGATCGAACCGTCATCGGCCTTTTCCTGGTTTGTAATCAGGCGGAACAACGTCGTCTTACCGGCTCCGTTCGGGCCGATAATTCCGACGATGCCACCAGGCGGCAAGCGGAAATTCATATCCTCGAACAGCAGATTTTCGCCGTACGCCTTCTTCAATCCTTTCGCTTCGATCACGACCTGACCGAGCCGCGGTCCCGGCGGAATGTAGATCTCGAGTTCCTGACCGCGCTTCTCTGTCTCGTTGCTCAGCAGGTCCTCATACGAATTGATGCGAGCCTTGCCTTTGGCATGGCGGCCTTTCGGCGACATGCGAATCCACTCCAGCTCGCGCTCGAGCGTTTTCTGCCGCTGCGTTTCGGTTTTCTCTTCCTGCTCCAGGCGTAGTCGCTTCTGTTCGAGCCACGACGAATAGTTCCCTTGCCATGGGATACCGTGTCCGCGATCCAGTTCCAGAATCCAGCCGGCGACGTTGTCGAGGAAGTATCGGTCGTGCGTCACGGCGATAACGGTGCCTTCGTATCGCTGGATGTGTTGCTCGAGCCATGCAACAGACTCGGCATCAAGGTGGTTCGTCGGTTCGTCAAGAAGAAGAATGTCCGGTTTCTGAAGCAGAAGGCGGCACAGCGCGACGCGACGCTTCTCTCCGCCCGAAAGCACCTGGACCTGTGTGTCGGGCGGCGGACAGCGCAAAGCATCCATGGCCATTTCGAGCCGGGCATCCAGGTCCCACGCCTGAGTCGCGTCGAGTTTTTCCTGGACCTTGCCCTGCCGATCAAGGAGATCGGTCATCTCATCGTCAGACATCGGTTCGGCAAACTTCGCATTGATCTCGTCGTACTCTCGCAGCAGATCGACAATCGGTTGCACGCCCTGCTCGACAATTTCGCGGACGGTCTTTGCCGGATCGAGTTGCGGCTCCTGTTCGAGAAACCCGATCGTGAAACCTGGTGAAACGGCAGTCTTGCCCTGAAAGTCCTGATCGACGCCGGACAGGATTCGCAGCAATGAACTCTTTCCCGAGCCGTTCAGACCGATGACGCCGATCTTTGCGCCGTAGAAATAGGAAAGGTAGATGTCCTTGAGGACAGCCTTTTTATCGTAGTACTTGCTTACTCCGATCATGGAGTAAATGACTTTGTTCGGAATGGTACTCATGGTTCTTGATCGCGTCAGGCAGGAGTTATCGGGCCCGGAAACTTGTCAGCGCGTCTTCCTCGGAATCGTGCACATCGAAGACCGTATACAGTTTCGTGAATTGAAGCAGGTCCATGACCTGCCGGCCGGGGTTGCTCAGCTTGAGTTCACCCCACGGCTTCCGGTCTTTGCTCTCGCACTGCGGGCAGGGATCCCAGCTGCCTTCGTCGTCCTTGAACACCGTTGCGCCGCATTTGGCGCAGACGTTTTGCGTTACGGTGCCCAGCGCCATGATCAGTTCGCCCAGGCCGCTGCTGTCGACGTAGGAAACGTCCTTCAGGTTTAACACGATCTTCGTATGTCCCTTGGAAACTTCATCGCGGATCGTTTGCCGCAACGCGCTGAGCGCGTCACCGGCGGTGATCCTTCCGGCAAGATCCACGACGACTACTGAATCCACTCGTCGCGTGGTTAGTTTGAATTCCATATCCAAAGCCTCATTTTTTCTCAGGCACCCACTCGAGGATTGCCTTGAGAATGCTATCGGGATCGATCCTTTCCGCTTCGCCTTCGAAGTTCAGGATTACTCGATGCCGAAGCGCCGGCATCACAACGTGCCGGATGTCTTCAAACGCAACTTCGGATCGACCATTCAATAACGCCCGTACCTTCCCGCCGATCGTCAGCGCCTGTGCGCCGCGCGGGCTGGCGCCGTATCGAAGGTACTTTTTCGTCTGTTCGTGCGCGAGTGCCGTAGTGGGCTGCGTGGCCATCACAAGCCTTATCGCGTAGTCCTGAACAGTTTCCGATATCGGAACAGACAGCGCGATCTCGCGCAGCTGCATGATTTTGTCCGCATCCCAGACGCGCTCGACGGAAGGCTCTTCGAGATACGTGGTCCGATCGAGGATTGTATGGATATCGTCGACCGGCGGAAACTCCATTTTCAATTTGATGAAGAATCGATCGAGCTGGGCTTCGGGCAGCGGGTACGTCGCCTCCAGTTCGAGCGGGTTCAACGTCGCCAGAACGACGAAGGGCGCTTCGAGTTTGTAGGTCTGCTTTCCGACGGTGACGGTCTTCTCCTGCATGGCTTCGAGCAGCGCCGATTGAGTTTTCGGCGTGGCGCGGTTGATTTCGTCGGCGAGGATGATGTTCGCGAAGATCGGTCCGGCCTGGAAATCCAGGAACTTGTCGCCGGCCTCGTTTTCCTGCACGACGTTCGTTCCCACGATGTCGGCCGGCATCAGATCCGGCGTGAACTGAATTCGCGAAGAGCGAAGGTGCAGCGCGTCGCTGAGCGTCTGGACGAGTTTCGTCTTTCCAAGTCCCGGCACGCCTTCCAGCAGAACGTGACCTTTGCCGAGGATCGTCATCAGGATGTCGTCAATGAGGTCGGAATACCCGACGATGACTTTCGAAATCTCCTGATGGACTCGACGGAACTCGCTCTGGAAGTCGTTCATCTGACGTTCGAGCTCAGACGTTGTATTTGGCATGCGCGTTAGAGTACCAGAAACCCCGCTCCCGGCGGGAGAGGCGTTACACTGTAGTCATGATCATATTCGGACACCGCGGAGCGCCCGGCTATCCGCGACAGGGCGAGAACACCCGCGCTTCATTCCGCAAGGCGCTAAGCTGCGGCGCCAACGGCGTGGAATTTGATGTGCGACGATGCGGCGACGGTCGCATTGTCGTGATCCATGACGACACAATCGACCGCACAACCAATGGACGCGGCCGCATCTGCGACCTTTCCTACGAACAACTTCAGAAGTTCGATGCGGGTTATGGAGAACCCGTTCCGCTTCTGGCCGGCATCCTTGATGAATTCGGCTCGGAATGCCTGCTCAACATCGAATTGAAGGAACCCGGTATCGCCGGCGACGTCAAGAACCTGATTCTCGAGCGTCGGCTCGAACGACACGTCATCGTTTCTGCATTCGAATGGGAGGAACTCCGGCCGCTGGTTCCGCAGATTCCGATAGCTCTGCTCAGCTCAAAGCTGGACAACCTCATTGCCTCCGCTCATGACCTGAGAGCAAGCGCCATCCACCCGCGTCGTGACATCGTCTCGGGTAGCCTTATTGCTGCCGCGCGTGAAGCGAAACTTGGCGTAAACGTCTGGACCGTTAACGACGCGGACGAGATGTGCCGCTTTCGCCAGCTCGAAGTCGATGGCATCTTCACGGACTTTCCCGAACGATGTTCGATGCCGGCATCGTAGGAGCCGGAATCGTCGGCTGCGCGATCGCACGAGAGGTGGCCGCTCGCGGCCTTTCCGTTGTCGTCATTGAAAAGAATCCGGAGCCCTGCAGGGAAACCTCCGCGCTGAACAGCCGCGTCATCCATTCCGGATTTCACGAAATACCTGGAACATTGAAAGCCAGGCTGGCAGCGGAAGGCAGCCGGCAGATCATTCAATACGCTGAAACGCACGGCGTGCCGTTACTTCCAACGGGAATGCTCATCGCCATTCCGCACGGAGGCATACAGGCGGGCCTGTGGCGCGATACGCGCGCACTCTGGGATTTGTGGAGGGCGGGCCGGCGCCAGGACGTCGCGTTCCGATTCGTCTTCACTGCGGGCGCAGTCCGTGAGATTGCGCCGATCCGCGCAGTCGGCGGAATCTTCATTCCTTCCGTGCGCGTGATTTCAGTCGAAGACGTTGCTGCCGGCTTCGTCGCCGA
>Ga0137433_1000336_pt1 | contig 26322 bp, 23 predicted proteins | sample EasRivERMZT840_2_FD_102335 | JGI IMG/M metagenome (GOLD analysis project Ga0137433, IMG submission 102335) | Soil microbial communities from meander-bound floodplain in the East River, Colorado, USA - East River MetaG ERMZT840_2 | ecosystem: Environmental > Terrestrial > Soil > Floodplain ...
AACGTGTACGAGCCGTCATAAATAACAACCGAAGTCAGCGGGGCGATGCGGGCATTGCCCGGAACCACAATTCGATAGATCACGACCAGGCTCGCGCCATTTGTAAACGTTCCGGAAGTTGCCGAGCCGTTGTCCGGCAGGCTGACCGTGTGCGGTCCGTTGGCCGTGCGTACGTTGTAAACGTGATCGATGGCCAGATGCCGGAGCACATCCGCGCGGTAGAAACGCCCGTAGCGTGTACCCGACGGATCACATGCGACGTTCTGATTATTGCCGATGAGAGCACCGGAGATCTCCTTCCCGTCGAAAAAGCCTTTCGCCCCGGTCGCCGTCAACCCAACCGGTTCGTCCGTTTGCCAGTACAAAAACGCGGCAACGACGTCCGCCGGCGCTCCATTGATGACCGGCACCGGCTTCGAGCCGTTCGGACCCGCACCGCCGATGTTGATGATGCCGGTAGCGTAGTTACCGCCAAGACTGGGAGAGTAGACTCCCAGCCCACGGAGACCGACGCCACCCACTACGTAGTCACCCGTGACGAAATAGTTCTTGAAGAATGACAGCGCGTCCCCGTTGGCACCCTGCGCCGTTTGCAAAAACAAACCCGGTAATCCCGCAACTAGAAATGCAACGCTTCGCAATGTGATGAGTAAAGTTCGCTTCCTGCACATATATGTGTTCCCTTTGATAAATCGGTGGCTTCGGTACTGCGCATTGTAGGGACGGCATGTCCATGCGTCAACGCACGTGAAGCGAAAAAAACCGAATGGGGCATCACCCCTTCAGGACTTCGCATCCATACTACGGTGGCGCTAAGGCATGAGTAAGACTAGAATCTCCGCTATCTTTTTCACCGGAGCACAACGATGAAGCGAACATTGTTCCTCAGTGCGATTCTGGCAATCTCGGCTGCGATGCTTGCACAACAACGCGCGCCGCAACTGCCGCAACCGACCCAGGCGACACCGAATCCGGGCCAGAATATTCCCCGCCCGGAAGGCGCGATGCCGAAGGTGCCGGCGGGATTCACAGTTGATGTTTACTTCGACAATATCCAGGCGCCGCGCATGATGGAGTGGGCGCCCAACGGCGACCTGTTTGTAACGCAGACCCAACCGAACACCGTCGCGGTGCTCCGCGATACGAATAACGATGGAATCGCCGAAACGCGCAGTGTCTTTGCGCAGGGTCCGCCGCCCGCCCAGCGTGGCGCACCCGCGCCTGCTCCCGCTCCGGGACAGGGCCGCGGCGCGCCTCCTGCCCGGCCAGCGTGTACTGGCGATCTCACCGGCGGCGTCCAGCCCGCTGGAATCGCGTTTCAAGGCGGCTCGGTGTACGTCGGCTACACCGACTGTGTAGCCCGCTACCCATACAAGCCCGGCGATACCGAATTTCAGGGCAAGCCGGAACGGTTGATCGACCTCCCCGCAGGCGGCAACCACTACGCCCGTCACATTACCTTCAGCCGGGATGGAAAAAAGATTTATGTCGCCGTGGGTTCCGCGTCGAACAACGCCGAAGGAGAAGATATCCGACGCGCCGCCATCAGCGAATACAACGCCGACGGCACCGGCTTTCGCATCTTCGCTGCGGGCCTGCGTAACCCCACCGCCCTGGCATGGCAGCCGGGCACGAACACGTTCTGGACGACCGTCAACGAACGCGATGGGCTCGGCGACGATCTTGTTCCGGACTACACGACGTCGGTCAAAGAAGGCGCTTTCTATGGCTGGCCGTTCTCTTACATCGGCCAGAACTACGACCCGATCCATGTCGGAAAACTTCAGAACCTCGTAAAGACTGCCATCGTTCCCGATGTTCTGCTTCCTGCGCACGCCGCGGCTCTCGGCGCGACTTTCTACACCGGAACACAATTTCCGCAGCGCTTCCGCAACGGCCTCTTCGTTGCGATGCATGGGTCATGGAACCGGTCGAAAGCGAACGGTTACCGGGTCGGGTTCATTCCGTTCCAGAACGGAAGGCCCGGAGCCGTCGAAGATTTCGTGACGGGATTTGTAATCAATGACGGCTCGGACGGAAAACCCATCACACGATGGGGCAGACCCGCCGGAGTCACTGTCACACGTGACGGGGCGCTCCTCGTCTCCGACGACGCGAGCAACCGCATCTGGCGTGTTCGTTACACCGGCGCGAAGTAGAGTCATCGTGGTTCGAGGCGGTGAAGGGACGATCATTGTCGGCGGCAAGATCGTCGGAGGGAAACTCAGCCGGCCGGACGAAATTCGCGGCGATTCGATCGAAGGGGGAACATCGTATCGAGTAGCGGCTGGAGATTCGCTCTACATTCCTGTAAATGCCGCGCACCAGTTCATCGTGGAAAAAGGCAAACATCTCGCGCTGACGATCATCAAGCTCAACCCTTAGCCCTGGCGATTGCTCAGCTGTGTGCGCGGTCATAGACCGCGCCTACAATTTTATTTTCCACAGCTCGACAGGTCGCGGGTCATCGGAGCGACTTCCAGATTGAAGTTCCCGTTCGCGCCGACCACCGCCGCCTGACCGGCGAAACCGGAACGGAGCGTTCGGAGAAACACGCTCTTCGTATCGATCGGAAGCGTCGCGGCGCTCGAGCAGAAGTTGGTCCAGATGCCGTCCTGTCGAAGGTACTGTTCCACGTTTGAGGTGTAGAACACAGCGACCGGCGCTTCCTTCTGCTTCAGATACGTTGCAACGGCGCGAATGGCTTTCGGACCTCCGAAATTGCCGACGACCGGAATGATCATGTTGCGGGCGTGCATGTCTTTGACGAAGCGGAAGGCTTCTTCGGACCCGAGATAACTTCGGTTTTGACCCTCCAGATCCGTGGCCATCATCAGATCGGCGTACGTGGGCACCCCGCCGGGACTGCCGCCTCCGTTCAACTCGTATCGTATGTCGGGCCCGTACCGGAACCAGGCGTTGTACACGAAATCGATCGCTTGAAGATCACCGCCCGAAAGTTGAAAGCCGTGCTTCGTGGTAAGCGCGGCTTTGATCTCCGCCAGGTTCTGGTTGTAAAGGGTTCGGCTTGGCGTGGCTCGTTTGTAAGCCGCGAAGATTTCCGTCGCTGTTGAATTTGGCGTCAACGTCGGCGGTTTCTCTCTCGAGAACAATCGCGAAACAAACTCCACTCGATTCGACGACATCTCAAACAGAGCTTTGTAGATCAGATGAAGATCCAGATTGCCGCGCCGGATGTCCACAATGAACGCTATCGCCGGACGTGTGGCCGCAATGTAGGTGAAATTCTGTTCCGAACCGACGCCGACATACGCGCGACCAGGCGTGGTTGCGCGAATGAGCGACGGAATGATCGACTGGAATCGGATTTCGTTCGATACGAGATTCTCGGAGTGGAACGGCCCGCCCGCCTCCGAAGACTCCGACGACAGCTTCCAGAACTCCTGATCCGTAAGACGGGCAGGAAGACGTTGAGCGCCGGCTCGCTCGTTGACGAAAAGCGCGAAAAATGCAAAGACCAGCGTTGCAGTTGCAATCTGCAAAAAGCCTCGTCTGTTCATGGGTAGCTCCGTCTGCGATAATACTCCGCGAATCCCATCGAGGCAGCCATGAACATGAGACTCGCACGTTATTTAACGATCGTGGTCATCACCGCGGCTTTGGGACCCCGGCCCGGGCGGGGTGCGCAAGGACCTTTCTTCGGCGGAAACCCATCCGGCAGCCAGTCGCTGCAGAGCCGCTTCGACAAGGACGGCGACAAGAAACTGAACGCCGCAGAACGAAAAGCCGCACAGGATTTCCTTGGAAGAGGCGTCCGACGCGGGTATCCGCGCGGTTCGGCGACGCAGCCGAAAATCACGCCTGCTTCCGTTCGCAGTATTCCCGCTACAGTTCCCTTCTACGATGCCGGGACGCTCCGCACGTTGTTCTTTGAATTCGAGGACGAGAACTGGGAAACGGAATTGATGGCTTTCAAGGAGACCGATATCGAGGTGCCCGCAACACTCATCGTCGATGGAAAGGCCTATAAGGATGTCGGCGTCTCATTTCGCGGCAACTCGTCATTCTCGATGGTCCCTGAAGGACTGAAGCATTCGCTGAATGTGTCGATCGATGCGTTCGTGAAGGATCAGAACGTCATGGGATTCAACACACTCAACCTTCTCAACTCGCACGCCGATCCCAGCTTTCTTCATGCCGTCCTGTATCTGCAAGCCGCGCGCGAGCTGCTGGCTGCGCCTCGAGCCAACTACGTGCGCGTCGTGATCAACGGCGAAAACTGGGGCGTGTATCCCAGTATCGAACAGGTCAACAAGGTCTTCCTCAAGGAGTGGTTCAAGACCGATGCGGGCTCGCGCTGGAAAGCACCGGGAAGCCTGAACGGTCGCGCCGGTCTCGAATACTGGGGTGAAGATCCTGCGCGATACAAGAGCACTTTTGAAATCAAGAGCAAGGACGATCCGAAGGCCTGGCAGGCGCTGATTCATCTGACGCGGGTTCTCAACCAGACGCCACCGGACAAACTCGAATCCGCACTGGCGCCCATCCTCGATATCGACGGCGTGCTTCGTTTCCTCGCGCTCGACAACACGCTGGTCAACAACGACGGCTACTGGGTCCGCGCGAGCGATTACTTTCTCTACCTCGACCCGGGTGGAAAATTCCACATCACGCCGAACGACGTCAATGAAGCGTTCGGTGGTGTCGGCGGCGGATTCCCGATGAGATCAGGCCCGGCCGGCCCCGATCCACTCGTCGGACTCAACGATCCCACGAAACCGCTTCGATCCAGGCTGCTCGCCGTGCCGTCGCTTCGTGCGAAGTATCTTACGTATACAAAACAGATCGCCTCGAAATGGCTTGATTGGAAACAACTCGAACCGATCGCCGCAAAATACAGGGCGCTGATTTCGGCGGAAGTGAAAGCAGACAACCGGAAGATCTACTCCTTTTCGCAATTCGAAGAAGGCCCCGCGGAACTGAGAGCTCTGATCGACCTCCGGCGAGAGATGATCCTGAATTACCAGCAGCGTTAACTGTAGGCGCGGTCTATGACCGCGCGCCGTTCGCTGATTCATGGAAAACCGCGCGGTCATAGACCGCGCCTACAGCCGGACCCTTTCACTCGTCTCTCAACGCTTTCATCGGATCGATCCGCGACGCGCGACGAGCCGGGCCGTAGATCGCGAGCAGCGTCACCATCAGGAGGACCGCGGGCACGACGACGTACGGCACCCAGTCGGCGCTCGCGCCAAAAACGATCGCCCCCACCGCGCGGCTTGCGGGAATGCTCATGGCAATGCCTGCAACGATTCCTCCCGCGCAAAGCAGCACTCCCTGGCCGAGGACCATACGAAGCACGCTGCCTTTTCCGGCGCCGATTGCCATCCGGATACCGAATTCACGCGTACGGCGGGATACGGAGTAGGCGACCAGGCCGTAAAGCCCGATCGTCGCGAGAACGAGTCCGGTCAATCCCATAGAACCGATCATGTACAACAGAGTGTTGGCGGAGGCTGCGATCCAGGCGGCGAAGTACTCTTCAATCGTTCGCACATCGTAAACGGGCATGTTCGAGTCGAGACCACGAACGATCTCGCGAATCGGGCCGGTCAGGCTTGCGGAGTCACCATACGACTCGATAAACAGCGTGCGCCGGGGCCAGTAATTCTGGGAGAGCGCGAGATAAAGATAATCGGTCGGCGCTTCGGAGAGCCACACGTACCTGGCCGTTTTCGCAACGCCAACAACCTCGACCTGCAGAAGCTGATAATTGCCTGTTTCGATTTCGAGCTGCTTACCGAGCGGATCCTCGCCGGGCCAGCGTTTTTCGGCAAAGGCTTCATTCACTACGACGACGCGCGGTGAATCCTCGGTATCGGAAGCCTGGAAACTCCTGCCCCGGACGATGGGAACGGACATCGTTTCGAAGAAGTGTTCGTCGACCGATGAAAACAGAACCACGTCCTTCTTCTTGTCTTTCGTGTTCAATTCATCGCCGCGCGTAACCTGAAGGGTTGAGCCTCGCTGATTGATCGCCAGAGGCATGGTCAGCCCTGTCGCCACCGATTTCACTCCCGGCGTCTTGCGAGCCTGCTCGATAAGCAGGCGGTAGAACTCCCTGATCTGGTCATCGTCGTATCGGATGAGCCGGGGATCGAAGCTCATCATCAAAATGTTTTTCGACCTTATGCCTGCATCGCCGGAAAGCTGGCTGCGGAAGGAGTTGAACACGATCGTCACCGCGACCAGGATGACGACCGATATTGCAATCTGGGCAATCACGAGAACATTCCGGCCCCACAATGGGTTTCTGCCGGAAACAGCGGCGGAGTCCATCGCCTTGAGCGCGGTTACGAGGTCCAGTTTCGAACTTTGAAGCGCCGGCACAAGGCCAAAGAACAACACGCTGAGGACGCCGACGGCGACGCTGAACAGAAGGACGCGATCATCCGTTCGTACATCGATCATGAAAGGAAGATCCGACGGCACCTTGATTCTGCTGAACAACTTCCCCGCGATCCAGCCGAGCCACAAACCACCGGCCATGCCCAGAACGGCAATCAGCAAACTCTCCGTGAGCAGCAGCCGCGCGAGACGGCCGCGGCTCGCTCCGACTGCAAGCCGGATTGCGATCTCTCGCGTTCGCGCGCGGCTCAACAGCAGATTGGCGACGTTGAAACAGGAGATCAACAAGACCAGACCGGCCATGATCATCGCCATCGCCATGAAGCCGGATTCCTGCGGCATGTGCTGGATGTGCACCTGCATTTCCGTAAGGAGCGTCACAGCCTCACCGGCGTTGGTCGCGGGATATTTCTGCTCGAGCGCTTTCGCGATGCCTGCCAGCTCGGCTTCGGCCTGCGCCGCGCTGATACCTTCTTTGAGCCTGCCCTTGACGCCGAGATCTCTCCAATTGCGCTTTTCGAGAAGGTTGTTGGTGGGATCGCCGCCCAGCCGGCCAACCATCATGATGGGAATGAACATCGTCGCCTTGAAGAATTCGTCCATTCCGGTGAATGTTTCCGGAGTAACTCCGATGACGGTGAAATCCAGACCGTTCAGGTAAATCGTGCGGCCGATGACTTCAGGATCTCCGCCGAATTCCTGCTTCCAGAAATCGTGGCCGAGCAGAACCACGGCATCGCGTCCCGGAACCTGGCCTTCTTCGGCAGTAAAAGCGCGGCCGAGCATGGGCGTGACGCCCATCGCCTGAAACAGATTCCCGGTGACCAGCAGTCCATACTTCACAACGGGCAGCGCGTCTCGCGAGCGGCTGAAGCCAACGCGGTAAAGCGTGGACGCGGTCAAATCCCGCATCGTCGTGACGCTGTCGCGAATATCGACGTAGTCCGGGTAAGAAATCCCTCCGAAGCTGTTGTCCGGAAGTTTCGGAGCAATCGTCAATACCTCGCCGGGCCGCGAGACAGGCAGGGGCCGCAACAGGATTCCGTTGACGAGGCTGAACATCGTCGCGTTGGCGCCCGTCCCGAGCGACAAGGACAACACGGCGACGACCAGAAAAACGGGATCCTTCAGGAGCATGCGAACGGCGTAACGCAAATCCTGAAAGGTCATGGCTTTGGTATTCGGATAGTGGCGCTGATCATTCCCATGCCGCTTGCGAGGTAAACAAGCGCGATCGGATGCAGGGTGGCCGGACCCAGACGAACGGTCCCGAACCACAAGGCATCGCCGACCGCTTCCATCGCAAAGGCGACGCCCAGGAGAGCGACGATGACAATGCTCGACGGGATCGGCGTTCCTTCGAAGTACTTCACTTTGCCCGTCCCGCCGGACAATGCCTCAGCCGTGACGTTGAATCGCGCAAGACGGCTGATACCGCACACGACGAAGATCGTCAGGATCAACATGTCCCAACCGCCTCTGATTCCCAGCGTGAAGCCGAGAACGGCAGGCGCGACTCCGAAAGAAACGATGTCGGATAACGAGTCGAGGTCCGCTCCCAACACGGACTGGCGTCGCGAACGCCGGGCCCAATAACCGTCGAATACGTCGAAGAAGAGCGCAGCGAAGAGCAACGCAAACGCGATCCAGAAAAAACGGCTCCGGCCTTCTGCAACATAGTTCAGGCAAAGAAAGATGGAGATGGTCCCACAACTCGCGTTGCCGATCGTAAACAGATCGGCAACCGTGTATGACCGCAGCATCGAGAGGCGCTTCTTTTTGATTTCCGTCATCGCTGTCCCCTGGGCAGTTATAACGCCTCGCTCAGTCACCTGCAACATCAGCACTCCGCGCCAGCTGTATTAATCCCCTCCTCGCGAGGAGGGGTGGCCGCGACCTCAAGCAAATATCGCGAAGCCACCTCGTCGGGAGCGGACGGGGTGGTCAATCATAAGGCAGGTTGAAAAAAGCGTGTTGCGATCACGATGACTTGTGATCGACCACCCTGTCTGCGGCTTCGCCGCAGACACCCCTCCTCACGAGGAGGGGATTGAGCTTATGCGAGATTCGGCCGATCGCCGTTTCGCGCGAACTGGTGGAGTATCGCGGTGAGTCTTTCCATCGTGACGGGTTTTTCGAGGTAGGCATCGCATCCGGCAGCCAAAGCTTTGTCCTTTGAAAGGCTTTCCGGATACGCGGTCATGGCCACGATTGGGACGTCTTTCAACGTGGAGATCGAGCGGAGCGCTTTTGTCACAACCAGCCCGTCGGCGCCCGGCAGGCTCAAATCCATCAGAATCAAGTCCACGGGGTTGGCAGAAGCCGTGCAAATGGCTTCTCTCCCTTCTGATGCCTGAATCACGCGGTAACCGAACGTCTCCAGCATTGTCCTGCAGACGTCCCGCGTAACCTGACTGTCGTCAACGACCAAGATCAGCAAGCAACCACCTCCGGAACCGCGCATACAACCGATGTGGTAACCATATTCAGGTTGGGTATCCGACGACCATCAGGGGAACCCTGACTTCTTGCACCAATAGCCCTGATGCCCCAAGGTTTTTGCCGGGAGGAACCAAAATCCCGTTATGCTCAATTTAGACCTTGATCAGGTCTTCAAGTCTGTCGTAAAGATCCCAAAATCGAGTGTTGATGTAATTATGGATGGCGAACGCAGGAAGCCGGAGAAGCCGATTCGTGTGCTCCTCGCGGATGATCACAAACTGGTCCGCGCAGGATTCCGGGCGATGCTGAACAGCCTCGGAGGCATCGACATCGTTGGAGAAACCGGAGACGGACGCGAAGCGCTGGAGCTGATTCGAAAGCATCAGCCTGACGTGGCGCTGCTGGATATCACAATGCCAAGCCTCACCGGCATTGAGGTTGCCACGCGCCTGGCCGGCGAAATGGACAATGTTCGCATCATTATTTTGTCGATGCACTCGAGCGTAGATTACATTGCCAGCGCCGTTCGAGCCGGTGTGTCCGGGTATTTGTTGAAGAACGCCGACCCGGTCGAACTGGAACTGGCTCTCCGGGCGGCTGTGAATCGAGAGATGTATCTCAGTCCGTCGGTTTCAAAACAGTTGGTGGACGACTACAGCCGGCGGCTTGGGCCGGGCCAGGAGCCGCTGACCGCGCGTCAGCGGGAGATCCTTCAACTGGTAGCTGAGGGCAAGTCGACTAAAGAAATTGCCGTCACACTCGACGTGAGTATCAAGACGGTCGAAACCCATCGCAAGGAATTGATGGATCGGCTGGGAATTCACGACATTCCCGGACTCGTTCGTTACGCCATCCGGTCGGGCATCATCAGAGCGGACTGAACTCGGGAGCGTTTGCTGCAAATCCAAGGGTTTTCCCAATGGTGGGAGATGTTTGCGATGTGTAAGCTGAACAGAACGTCAAGCTGGTTTCGCGCATGAGAACGATCCTGATCGTAGATGACTCGCCGACTATCCGGAGGATGGTCGCGGCTTCTCTTCAAAGTCTGGACGGCATCATCCTCGCGGAAGCATCAAACGGTCTGGAAGCCATCGAGATGCTCGCGCGGGAACAACCGGCTCTCGTCGTTCTTGATTTGAACATGCCAGACATGCACGGCCTGGAAGTACTCCGGTTTATCCGCGCTCACAATCAATATCGCGGGATTCCGGTGATCGTGTTGACGACGAAGTACGACGTCGATACGCGCAAGGATGCGCTCGACAATGGGGCTTCTCAGTACATGACGAAGCCGTTCGACCCGGCCGCATTGCGGCAGAATGTCTCGACTTTGCTGAAATTGAAATGAGCGACGGAAGATCTTTCTTCGACCAGTTCCTGGGCGACTTCTTTCTGGAAGCCGAAGAGCACATCACTTTCGCGCGCAACAAGATGCTTTCCATCGAGGCGGCGGGCCCCAACAAGCCGATCGACGACAATGCTCTGGACGAACTGCTGCGGAGCTTTCACTCTCTCAAAGGCCTGTCGGCAATGGTTGGTCTGGAGGATGCCGTTCAGGTGGCTCATCACGCCGAGGATTACCTTCGGGAGTTGAAACGGCCCAACATGGTGATGTCTGCGGAAGGCCTCGAGCATGTTGTCGCGGGCATTGACGCCATCGACAGGGTCGTCGAGGCGAAACGAAAGTCCGAAGCGGGCCCTGACGTCAGCATGATCCTCCTCCACCTGGACGCGGCCGCCGACGAACTGCGCGGAACAATCGCACCCACGGCGGAACCGGAATCGGCGCCTGAAGCTACTGCGATGTGGCGATTCGTTTTCCGGCCTTCCACCGAACTCGTGGAACAAGGATGGACCGTCAACACGATTCGCGAACAATTGAGGATGATCGGGGAAGTCGTTAAGGCATCTCCACGAGTGCTGGAGAATGGCGGCGTGGCCTTCGAGTTCATTGTTTCATCCGCGGCACCTGAGACCGCATTCGCCGAGTTAACCTCGCGCGGGGTGGAATACTCGCGCATCCCGCAGGATGAAAGCGCACCTGTTGCAGTTCACCATGAGTCGACGGATTCGCATGTCAACATCGCTGCGGCCGGCGATGTTATTCGAGTGGAGATGAACCGCCTGGACGATCTCATGCGCCTGGTCGGCGAACTCGTCATCAGTCGATTCCGGCTGGATGAGCTTCTTCGCAGCCGGCCGGAGGCATCAGCCATCGGCGATGCCCTGCAGGAAATCAACGTTTCCATGGAACGTCAGATCCGCGATCTCCGCGAGGGCGTCATGCGGATCCGCATGGTACCGATCGGCCAGGTGTTCGACAGGATGCGGTTCGTTGCCCGTGGGCTCGAACGCGAACTGAACAAGCGCGTTGAACTTCACATTGACGGCCGCGACACGGAAATCGACAAGATGATCGTGGAACGCATGATGGATCCGCTTCTGCATCTCGTGCGCAATGCCATCAGCCACGGGCTCGAATCTCCGGCCGAACGCGCCGCAGCGGGAAAGCCCGAAACCGGCCAGATTCGGCTCAGCGCGAAAACTGCGGGAGACACGGTTGTCGTTGCAGTGGAGGACGACGGACGCGGCATCGACACCGAAAAAGTCGCTGGACGCGCGCGTCAGTCTGGTTTGATCGGAGAAAACGAGACGCTTCAATCGACACGGCTGCTCGACATTATTTCTGCCCCGGGTTTTACAACCCGCGACCAGGCCGACCTTGCCAGCGGCCGCGGCGTCGGCATGGCGGCAGTCTATCGGGCGGTAAACGAACTGGGTGGATCGATTGCGTTGAGCACCACGGCCGGCAAGGGCACTCGCTTCACGATCCGTTTGCCGATCACGCTTCTGATCGCAGATTCATTGATGGTAACCGTCGGCCAGCAGCGCTTCGCCGTTCCGCAAACCGGAGTCCGCGAAGTGCTTGCGGTCGACTCATCGCTCGTCAAGGTGTTCGAAAACAATGAAGTCGTTCCGTTTCGCGGCGGCGTGTTGCCCATTGTGCGGCTCGCCAGGCTTTTTGGATTTCCCGAGCGGAGCCAGCAGAGGCTGCATCTGCTCGTCATCGAGAACGGCGGAAGTCCGGCCGGACTGGCAGTGGATCGAATTACCGGTCAGCGGGAGATCGTCGTAAGAACGATCACCGACCCGCTGGTTCGCGTGCCCGGCGTCGTCGGCGCAACAGAACTGGGCGACGGGCGCCCGGTGCTGATCCTGGATCCGCACTCATTGATACGGTTCGCGCGCGATCTCTCGACTTCGGAGGTGCCTTCGTGAATGACAAGGCTGTAAACGGTGACACCTACATCGTGTTCGAAGTGGCCGGAACGAGCTACGGCGTGAGCACGAAAAGCGTGCAGCAGGTGGAGATGGTCGAACACATCACGCCTTTACCGAACGCCGCGCCTTTCGTGGAGGGCGTTGTCTTTACACGCGGGCAGGTCATCCCGGCGATCAACGTCCGGCTCCGCTTCGGCTTCGAGAAGACGCTGCACACCACAAGGACCCGGCTGATCGTGACGAGCCACAAAGGACGCGTCGTCGGGCTGATCGTGGACTCGGCACGCGAATTTATGTCGATACAGGACGAAGCGATATCGCCCGCCCCTGATTCAATGGCGGGAATGACTGGAAAGTATTTGCGAGGAATCGTAACCATCGGCGACCGGATCGTGCTCGTTCTGGATTTGAACGAGCTCGTTAGCGCCGGAGGAATCTCGGAGGGATCTAATGCGCAGCATCAAGAACAATCGGTCAATCGATAAGAACCGGGTACACGAAACGACGGTCGCTATTTCAGACTCAGTCGCCAGAATTTCCCGAACTGCGGATCAGGTCGCGGCGGGCGCTGAATCGCAGGTTCAGGCGCTCGATTCGGCGCTTACCGGTGTGGGTTCGATGGCAAAGTCATTGAAGGAAACCGCGGGTCAGGCCGAGTCCGTTGCGTCATCGGCAGAAGAACTTGCGTCTTCGATCAATGAAATGGCCGCGGCCGGCGAACAGATAGCCGGCAATGCCGCGCAAGTCGCAGCAACGGCCAACGAGACAGCCTCCGCGAGCCAGGAGACGGCGGCATCGATCAGGAATGTGACGGGGATGACCGAAGAAATCGCCACGTCGGTCCAACAGGTCTCCGCGTCGATGACAGAGATGGCGGCGTCGATCAAGACGGTCACAAACGATACCGAATCCCTCGCGACTGCCGTAACCGAGACGGCCAACACAATCGAAGAGATCTCGAGATCCATTAAGGGATTTGCCGGAAACGCCGACGATCTTTCGGTTGCCGCCGAACAGACCGCATCATCGATGACGAAGATGGCGACATCGATCGAGCAAGTGACGGCAAGCACCGAGAGCCTCTCGGCATCGGTCGAAGAAATCGTCGTTTCGATGGAGGAAACGGCAAAGTCGATCGAAACCGTTGCTCAGAACGCCGGCCGGATTACCGATGAAGCCACGATCGCCGCCGCGGCTGCCACGCAGCTCGACCGGTCGATTCGCTCCGTTGTCTCCATGACGCAGCAGGCAAAGGACACAGTCTCGCGTGTCGCCCGCGAAGCGGAAGAAGGAGGCGCAACCGTTCAAAGATCGATTGCGGGCCTGAGCCGCGTGCGCGACTCCATGACTCAGTCCGCCCATGTGATTCGCGATATGGGCAAGCGCGCAGGCGACATCAGCAGCATCGTGGATACCATTGACCTGATTGCGGAAAGAACGAATCTGCTTTCCCTGAATGCATCGATCGAGGCCGCGCGCGCCGGAGACGCCGGACGCGGCTTTGCAGTCGTCGCCGAAGAGATCCGCAACCTGGCGGACCGGTCGGCAAAAGCGACTTCGGATATTGCCGCAATCATCAAAGCGCTCCAGGACGTGATCCAGGAAGCAGTCGCCACATCGAACGACGGCCTCCGGGTAGCGGACGAAAGCGGACGAATGTCGGAAGAAGCTGTGGCGGCATTGAAGAAGATTCTTGGCGGCGTCCACGACACGACGCAACTGGTCACCCAGATCACGGGCGCTTCGGCCGAACAGTTGGGCGCCGCTCAAAACGCCGCAGCAGCCGTCAATACCACCGCGACGCAGGCGAAACAGGTCGCCGCGGCGACGGCGGAGCAAAGCAAAGCCGTTCGGAGCGTTGTCGAGGCCTCGGTCCAGATGCGAAAAAGGTCGGTACAGGTCAGCCAGGCCATGATGGAACAGGGCACTGCCGCGCGCGAGGTCATGAAGGCCGCTCAAAGCACCACTTCCATTGCGTCACAAATGCGGAATGGCGCGCGGGAACACGCGAAAGCGGCCGAACAAATTGTCCAGGCAATCCAGCACATGCGCCGCGCCGCCGCGAACACATCGAAGGCGCTTGTGGAACAGAGCACCGCCGCCAACCAGGTTTCGCAGGAAGCCGGGCGGTTGGCCGGCGGGACTGCCCGGATCAACAAATCGATGGGTGAACAGGCCCAGGCGATCCTTGAAATCACAAAGGCTGTTGAAGACAGCAGAAAGCAGTCCGAGCAGCTCGCGCGAGTCCTGGCCGAACAGACGCGAGCAGTCAAGGATATGACTACCGCTGCTCACAACATTTCAAAGCAAATCGTCCTGATCACACGGGCTAATCGCGAACATTCCGCTGTCGCCGCGACTGCACTGGACTCGCTTCAGGAAATCCGGGCTGTGACGGCCCAAAACTCCGAAGGAGCGAAGAATACCTTACGCGGAACAAGGAGTCTGCTGGACACCGTGGAAGCTCTCGTCGCCGACATCGAAGACCGGAACGGCAGCGCCAGGCGTCGGTCCAGATCGAACGGCGCGTAGACAGGCTCCTCCCCAGACCAAACACGTAGGGGTCTCGTACCTTGAAATCACAATTCGGAATTTTCACTACCGATACCTGTCTGGTCGTTCGCACCTGGGACGCCTGGCTTGAGCAAGTCACATCGCGCAAATCCGCCGATGTTTGCGGGAAGAAACTCACGGACGCTTTTCCTGAAATCGACAGGCGTGGACTTATCGCATCGTTCAAGCGTTCGCTGGAGCAGGGCTCGATCGAACTCCTGTCGCCGGCGCTTCACGGTTATCTCATCAAGTGCTCCCCAGGGATGCGGCAGCGGACGGTGATCGCGCCGTTGCGGCAGGGATCCGAAATAACCGGCCTCGTCGTCACTGTCGAAGATGTCAGTTCGCGGATCGCGACCGAAACCGACCTGGCCTCCGAGGACTGGCGTACACGTAAGGAGGCCGCCGAACGGATGTTGACGGAGCCGGGCGAAACGCTCGTCTTCGAACTCATCCGGCGCCTGCGAAGCGAACATCGCGATCCGAGCCTGCTGAATTCCCTGCTTCCGCTGCTCGCTTCCGGGGCGTGGGAAACCAGAGAGCCATTGATCGAACTGACGAAGGATTCGGACGCGGAAGTTCGAATGTACTCGGCGCAGACTCTGGGGAATCTGAAAGACCGCCGCGCGATACCTGCTCTGCTCGCGCTCCTCGAGGACGTCGAAGTCAACGTGCGTTATCACGCGATTGAGGCGCTTGCGAAACTGCGCGCTTCCGAAGCATCGGAGACTTTGGTTGCGACGGCGTTGTCGCGGCAGTTTTTCCTTTCGTTTGCGGCGCTGGATGCGCTCACAACGATCGGGGATCCGGCGGTGGCGCACCGTCTGCTTCCTCTCCTCGATGACGATACGTTGCGGACTGCCGCCATCGGCGCCCTGGCCAGCCTCGGAGATCACAATGTGGTGCAGCCGCTGGTTGCGCTGCTGGACCTGCCTCGCATGGTTCCCATCGTTGCGCAGGCGCTCACCACGCTGCACGCGCGCTATGAAGAGCAGTTCGGCGAAGGAAGTTATGTAATGGATCTTGTGGCGCGTCACGTTACGCCCACCGGCTCGGACAATCTGCTGGCGGCGGTGAACACGACCACGGGAGAAACTCTGCGAATGGTCGTTCGTGTCCTGGGATGGACCGAAGGCGACCGCGTCGTTGCCGGACTCACGCGGCTGCTGGGATCACCGGCGCTGCGATCGGAGGTCGTGGAGACGTTTGTTCGTTATGGAGAGCCGGTAATCGCACTCCTGCAGGGCCAGCTGGATGCGGAAGACCTCGAGACACGGCGATCCGCAGTGGCTGCGATGGGTCGCATCGGCAGCCGTAAGTCTGTTCCGGCTCTGCTACGGGCGCTCGACGATCCGGATTTGACGGTCGATACCGCGGGCGCTCTCGCCCGCATCGGCGATACATCCGCATACGAATCGCTTCTTGCGCTGCTCAGCAATGACCGCGCGGCCGTGCGCCGGGCTGCCATAGGAGCATTGCATTCGCTCGGGCACCCGCGGATGCGGGAAGACATCAGGCGATTGCTCCTGGACCGCAATATGCATGTCCGGGAATGTGCTATCCGTATCGCCGGGTATTTTGGTTATCCCGACTGCGCGGACCTCTTGCTGCAGGGCATACACGACGGTGACGAAAACGTACGGCGCGCTGCCGTGGAGAATTTGACGAATCTGGAAGAAGAGCGTGTCCTGCCGGTTTTGAGAACGGCCGTTCGGGACGAATCTCCCAAAATCCGCGCTGCGGCCGCGCAGTCGCTTGGACACCTCGAAAGCGTCGCCGCCGTGCCCGACCTCATGCGCGCGATGTCCGACCCGGACGAATGGGTGCGTTATTATTCCGCGCGCGCACTCCGCCAGATTCGCAGCCCGGAATCGATCGACGCCCTTGCTGCGGCCCTGCGTGAAGACAGCGCCACCCAGGTCCGCATTGCGGCTGCCGATGCGCTGGGCTCCATTGGAGGCCGCCGGACGGTTTCCTTTCTTGCGCCTTTCGTCACCAGCGATGATTCCGACCTGGCGCGCGCGGCACTGCTGGCGCTCGGTGTAGTCGGACATCCCGACGCGCTTTATCCGATCCAGGCAGCCCTTCGGTCCAGCGAGCCGTCGCGCCGCCTGGTCGCCGTCCGCGCGATCGCGGCTCGCCGGGACCATGACGCCGCTGAAGCTTTGCAATGGGCGGCCGCCGCGGACAGTTCCGAAACGGTCTCCGATGCGGCGATCGACGAATTGTCGAGAATGGCCACACCGGATTCCATCGCAGCGCTTCTGCGACTGACTTCCGACGGCCGTTTGCGCGAAAAAGCCGTCGTACAGATCAGCAAACTCGGACACGCCCACCTCGAACGCATCAAAGCGGGCCTGAGCAGCCCGCACATGGAAACGCGCCGGGCCGTCGTGGAGGCGCTCGGAAGAATGAAGCACCCCGAAGCCTCGGAGGCCCTGAGCGCCGCATTGGATGACGAACGGCCTGAAGTGAGATTAGCGGCCTTGATAGCGCTGCGCCGGCTGGGCAGTCACGTATCAGAACGAAAACTCTGGACCATCGCGCGCAGCGACCCGGACCCGGGAGTCCGGGAAGCCGCGCAACAAGGGCTGAGAAGGTAGCGCGAAAAATGGAATCAGGAGGAGCGGTTCTGCGGAACCCCGCGTGGAGTCTCTTGAGAGATTTAATCAGTGATCGAACCGGCATCTATTTCGAACGGGACACCCTTGATTTGATGGCCAGCAAAATTTCCGATTTGATGGCGGAGCAAAACATAGATTCCCCGCTCGACTATTACTACCTGCTCAAATATGAACACGCAGGAGGCAGTGAATGGTCGCGGCTCGAGAACACGATTTCCGTGCGAGAGACGTATTTCTGGAGGGAACGCGACCAGATTGACGCGCTCACCAATACCGTCCTGCCCGTGCTTTCCAGAGAATCCGCCGGACCTGTACGGATCTGGAGCGCAGCCTGCGCATCCGGAGAAGAGCCGCTCACCATCGCGATGGCTCTCGATCGGGCCGGCTGGTTCGATCGAATTGCCCTTGAGATCCACGCCACCGATATGAGCACCGCGGCCATTTGCGCTGCTCAGCGCGGCGTCTATCGCGAGCGATCTTTCAGGAATACTCCCGAAGAAGTGCGTAACCGTTATTTCAGGCGCGTCCCGGAAGGCTGGGAGGCGGATGCCGGTTTGCGTCGCCGCATTCAGTGGCGTCAGGCAAATCTGACCAATAGAGCGGACATTGCGGATGTCGCCAGCTCCCACGTGATTTTTTGCAGAAACGTATTTATTTATTTTTCGGAGTCTGCGATCCGGAACGTTTTGAAGACGTATGCGGAATTAATGCCCCGGCCCGGATATCTATTTGTCGGCGCAGCGGAGTCCTTGTTGAAGCTCACAACGCAGTTCCAGCTGCAGCAGATCGACGGAGCATTTGTTTACGTCAACGAATAGAGGGGAATGCGATGGATCGAATCTTGCGTGTATTGATTGTCGACGACTCGGCCTATGTGCGTAAAGTCATCAAACAGATGCTCAGCCGCAGCCCGTTTATCGAAGTCGTAGGTGCGGCATGCGATGGCGAAGAGGCGCTCGAAATGCTCAGAGACCTGCGGCCCGATGTTGTGACCGTGGATCTGATTATGCCGGGCATTGGCGGATTGGGGTTCATTCGAGAACAGATGGCGAGGGCCCCGGTTCCTATAGTCGTGGTGAGTATCGCCAGCGAAACCAGTCAAATGGTCCTGGATGCCCTGGATGCGGGCGCCATCGATTTTGTGCAGAAGCCATCGGCTCTCGCGACCGAAAAAGTTCTCGAGATGAGCGATGAACTGGTGGAGAAAGTCAAAACGGCAGGAAGCGTCCGGCTGTCGGTCATCAAGCCCCCCCGCGATATTGTGCAACCCGAGGTTGGCGCAGGGCCGGCAGCCAAATCGGCGATCGAAGTCGTGGCGATCGGTATTTCCACCGGAGGGCCGCAGGCATTGAAGTACCTGATTCCGCGCTTTCCGGCGGACTTCTCCGTGCCCGTTGTGATCGTCATGCACATGCCTGCCGGTTATACCGAGATGTATGCAAAGCGGCTGAATGAAATGTCCGCGCTGAACGTTCGCGAGGCGCAGGAGGGCGATCCGATCACAAAAGGTTCCGTATTGATCGCTCCAGCCGGTCGCCATTTCACCTTCAGGCGTATGAGTAGTGGCGTGGTGGCGCATCTTGATGCCAGGCCCTTCGATACGTTGCACCGTCCGTCGGTCGATGTGCTGTTTCGCTCAGCAGCCGAAACCTACGGTAAGGGAGTACTTGGAGTCGTGATGACCGGAATGGGCGAAGATGGAAGACAAGGAGCCGAAAAGATCAAATCCAGCGGCGGAATCCTATTTGCGGAAGCGGAAGAAAGCTGCATCGTTTACGGCATGCCGAGAGCGATCGTGGATGCGGGACTGGCAAGCCGGATTATTCCTTTGGGGAAGATCGTTGAAGGTATTCTGGAGACAGCTTATGGCAAAAATCCTGATCGTCGATGACTCCGCAATGTCGCGCCGGATTCTCAGGCGAATTCTCGAAGGCGCGTCTCACGATGTCATCGAAGCCGACGAGGGAATGGTCGCGATCGAAAAGTATTTCCTCGAGAAGCCGGACGTCGTGATGCTCGACCTCATCATGAAGGGGATGGTCGGAATGGAAGTACTCCAGAAAATCCGCGAACTGGACGGCGATGCGCGGGTGATCGTTGCAAGCGCAGATATCCAGCATTCGACGCGCACGATGACCAAAGATCAGGGGGCTGTGGGTTTCATCACAAAGCCTTTCGTGGAAAAAGACGTGATTGGCGCGGTGCAAACCGCGTTGAAGGAGAGCTGAAGTGCTGCTTACGGAAAAACAAAGCGATGCGCTCGCAGAACTGCTCAACATCGCTTTCGCGCGCACTGCCGCATCCCTGTCGGAATTGTCCGGCCATCGAGTGCTGCTGGAGGCGCCGGGCGTGGAGGTGGTCGCGATCGATGAACTTCCCGCGGCTCTCCGGAACTTCATCAAAGAGGAAGTCGTGAGCGTTCATCAGATCTTCAGCGGCCCTGTAGCCGGCGATGCGCTGCTGATTCTGAATCAGGAAGGGGCAGCCCGACTCACGGACCTCCTGTGCGAGTATCGCACTCCTTCGAAGAAGCTGGATGCGTCGGCGCGCGAAGCGCTGACGGAAATCGGGAACATTCTGCTCAATGCGTGTCTGGGCGTATTCGGCAATCTGTTGCACGTTCAGGTTTCGTTCGCCATGCCAAGGCTGCATCTTGAAAGCCTGGAGCAACTGATGCGATCGATCACCATCGGTCCTGACGAACTGAGGTATGCCGTTGTTGTTTCAACGTCCTTTAAAACGAGGGAAAGCGCGGTCTCGGGTTATCTCGCGATTGTTCTCGGCGTACCGTCGCTGGAACGGCTCTTGCGAGCCATTGAAAACTGGGAACAGGATAACGGCATCTGATTCCGATGTTGAAGAATCCACAATTCGACGCGTCCGTCGTCCGGTGGCTCGATGAGTATGTGCCGCGGGGGTACATCACCACCGATGCTTCGCTGATCATTCAGGGCTGGAATCGATGGCTCGAACACAAATCGGGGCTCGCGGCGCAATTCGTTGTCGGCCGGCCGTTGTTTGAAGCCTTTCCGGAATTGCTCTCCCGTCAGTTGGACCGGCTGTATCGGGATGCGCTCAGCGGACAGGTGGTCGTCATGGCGCATCGATTTCACAAATATCTGATCAGGCTGCCGGATCAGGAGTTCGGGCTTCCCGAGATGCAGCAGACCGCTTCAATCGGCCCGCTTGTTCACGACGACCAGGTGATCGGCACGATTACCGCTATAGATGACGTGACGGAACGCGTGGTTCACGAAAACGAACTGCTTGCCGCGCGCGAAGAAGCCGACAAAGCGAATGCCGCGAAAGATCGATTCATCGCCGTCCTCTCACACGATCTTCGCACGCCGTTGACCGCAATTCTCGGCTGGGCGCGAGTCCTTGCCGAACGCGCTGCGGACCCGCAAATCGCTAAAAAGGCCGCCGAGGTCATCGAACGCAACGTCTCGGTTCAGCTGGCCCTTATCGAACAGGTGCTGGATGTTTCCCGGATGAGTTCGGCAAAACTCGAACTGGAGATTGAAAACGTCGACGTTCGGGAAGCGGTCGGATCGGCTCTCGACAGTATCGAACCGATCGCGCAGGCAAAGGCCATCCGCATCGATCGTGACCTGATAGAGGTGCCACGCACCGCCGCGCTCGACTCGAAACGATTTCAGCAGGTCATCTGGAATCTCATTTCCAACGCGCTGAAGTTCACGCCGAAGGGCGGATGTGTTCGGGTAGGTCTGGAATATCATTCCGACGAGTTTCGCCTGACGGTCGCAGATACCGGCAAAGGTATCAGCGCCGACAGCTTGCCGCATCTCTTTAAACCTCTGTTTCAGGCCGAAGGAAGCGGCGGCCAGGGCGGTCTCGGTCTCGGACTGGCGATCGTACGCACTCTCGTCGAACTCCATGGCGGTTCGATCCGGGCCGAGAGTCCCGGTCCGGGTCTCGGAGCCATCTTCACTGTCCGGATACCATGGTCCAGACCGCAGGCCCGGGTTGAACGCGCTCTCGTGGGTTAATAGGGGCACTCATTAGCTCAACCGATAGGCTGGTCGGTGATCACCGTAACGTTGCCGTGGCCCTGAAGGATCGAAGCTGGAACTGCCACGGCGACCGGCTCCGTCAACGCCTTCGCAAGAATCGCGGTTTTTTCAGTGCCGGAGGCGAGCAGCAGTATCTCCCGCGATTCCATGATGGTCGCCAGCCCGATCGTGATGGCCTCGCGCGGGAGTTCGACAGGCGTGAAGTTGTGCCGCATTCCTTCGATCGTCGATTCCGCCAGCGTCACGGCTCGTGTACGTGATTCCGGGCTCGATCCGGGCTCGTTAAAGCCAAGATGACCGTTCTTGCCGATGCCGAGAATCATGAGATCAATACCTCCGGCGTCTCGAATCACCTGCTCATAATCGGGCTCGATGAAGTTGATGTTCGCGCGCCGCACATTGACGTGATTCAGAAACTCACGCCACAAATACGATCTGAAGCTTCCGGGATTGCTGCTGCTGTGGAGGCCGAGATATTCATCCAATTGAAAAATCCTGGCGCGTGAGAAATTGATGTCCCTGCGTCGATAAGAACGGATCAGCTCGCCGTACATCCCTCGCGGCGTTCTTCCCGTCGGAAGGCATAGCTTTGCATTTGGCCTGGCCCGCAGAGTCTCAGCAACGATACGGGCGGCCGCCGCACTGAGTTCGTCGTAGCTGGATTTGACGATGAGATTCACAGCAATAAGGCCTGCACGTCAATTGCCCGGATGTTCCGCTCCCTCTCCCACCGGGAGAGGGAGCGCGCACTACGAACCGATCATTGTTTCGCGGTCCCGGCAACCGCGCGAGGCAGCGCGAAAACGTAAAGCGTGGCGCCCGAGCGTCGGAAGCGGATATCCGCGTCCGCAGCCGCATCCGCTTGCACGCGATTATTTCCGCCCAACTGGCTCGCGATGATCGCTACATACTGCCGGCCGTCCGGACCGGTGTAGCTGATGGGTGAACTCCGGAAGTTGCTGCCGGTTCGAAAGCTCCAGACGATCTGTCCGGTGCGGGCATTGATCGCACGGAACACGCCTTCATTAGGACCTCCCTGGAAAAGCAGGTCGCCGGCGGTCGCCATGACCGGCGCGTTGTTGGTGATCTTCCACGGCAGCCGCCACACGGTCTTACCTGTTACCGGATCGTTCGCCTGCAGTTCGCCGGCCGATGTGGCGCCCGGAGCGAGCGGATTCCCCCCGGCAACCCCCTCGCGAAGTGTGTAGTCCGCTCCCGGGACAAACTTTCCTTCGATCACTTTCTGCGTGCCGCACTGGTTCGACACGGGTGTGTAGATGAGGCCGGTTCGTGGAGAGTATGCGTCCTGAAACCAGTTTCTGGCGGCGATGCCTGGACACCAGGTGACCATGGTGTCTTTCGCGTCCGGCACATACTTCTGCCGATCCTCGAGTTTCGTGAACATGATTTTCCGGATGTCGTAAAGCGCCCTGCCCGTCTCCATGTCGACACCCTTGATGAGATCGTTGTAGACGAACGCCCAGGGTTTCAGAAGCATCTCTCCGCTCGCACGATCGAAGACATAGAAAAAACCGTTTCTGGCGGGGTGGACGAGAGTCTTTCGCATGCGTCCGCTGATCTGGAGGTCGAGAATAATGGGGGCGCTGGGCTCGTCGAGATCCCATGCATCCTGAGGCGTGAAGTTGTAGGCCCAAACGAGTTCGCCGCTGTCGGCATCGCGCGCCAGCATAGAAGAACAGTAATTGTTTCGATAGGTCGCCAGTCCGCCTTGAGCATCTAGATCAATCTCGCCCCACTTCCTCCGGTAATCCGGGTTCCACGGCGAGCAGTTGCTGGTGCCGTAGTAGAACAGGTTCAGTTCCGGATCGAAGGTGAACCATCCCCAGATCGTGCCGCCGCCGCGCTTCCACGAGTCTCCATACCAGGAGTCGAGGGCGGTGTTGGGCGCCTTATCGTCTGCGTAGAACGGCTTGAAACGGGGTCCGATCCCGACTTCGTTGTTGGGTCCGGTGCTGTAGTAACGCCATCGCATGCTGCCGGTATTGATGTTGTAGGCCGTGACGTGACCGCGCACGCCCTTCTCTCCGCCCATCACGCCGACGATGACTTTGTCGTGGATGATGAGCGGCATGGCGCTGGCAGTTTCTCCGATGCTGATATCGGCGTTCTGAGAGCGCCACACGACTTTGCCGTCCTCTGCATTGATCGCGTAAACCTGCCCGTCCAGCGTGGTGTAGAAAATCTTGCCGTCGGCATAGGCCAGTCCACGCGTTTCTGCACCGCAGCACGCCGCTTTAATCGCCGCGTCCATTTGAGGAAACTCAGGCCGGAATTCCCATTTGATGACGCCATCGCGGGTCAGATCGAGCGCGTAGATGAAGTTGGGCTTCGGCGTGACGATGTACATCGTGTTGCCGACCACGAGAGGCGAAGCTTCAACCGCGTCGAGAATGCCGAGTTGGAAGGTCCACGCCATCGTCAGGTTCTGGATATTGGAGAGGTTGATCTGATCCAGCGCGCTGTAATTCCACCCCGAATAGTTACCGTTGGGCATCACCCACTGCTTTGGATCTTTCTGCAACGTCAGCAGACCCTGGTGTCCAAGCGTCACGATGGAAATGCTCAGACCGAACATCACAATCAGAACGGTAGTCCATGCCAGCCCGCGATTCCTCGATGCACTCATTCCTGTACCCTCCGCGCCCCAAATACTAACCCGGATTATTGTTGAGTTTTAGCGTTACGTCTTTTCTGTCGATAACGATAATGCAAAAGGATCTTCCAAATCGGTGATCGGCGATGGCTGATCGCTAAATGAGGAAGGCAGCATGCTTGTACAGGGCGTATTTCCGGGTCGGACGCTTGTCTTACCAGTCTTAGGCGTCTGACCCGGAATTACGATTTCAAGGCCCATCATCACCGGTCGATCTGCGGAAACGCCGGATTGACCTATTACCATACGTATTGTATGGTTTTCCATATGAAGACCACGCTCAATATCGATGACAAGATCATGAAACGGCTCAAAGAGGAATCCGCCCGACAAGGCCGGACGATGTCGGAGCTTCTGGAGTCCGCATTGCGTGCGATGTTCCGATCACAAAAGTCGCAGACGGAATTGCCTCCGCTTCGCACCTTCGAGGGTGGCATCCCACGAGTGAACGTTGCAAATCGCGAAGCGCTTGAGGACTTCATGGAAGGCCGCTGATGTTCGTGGTGGATACGAACGTCCTCGTCTACGCAGCAAATCGAAGTTGTCCGGAACACGCGCGGTGTCTGGAATTGCTTGAGAAATGGCGGTCACAGCCATCGGCCTGGTTCACAACATGGGGGATTCTGTATGGGTTCATGCGCGTGGTCACCCATCCGCGAGTCCTTGCAAACCCATTGCCCATGAAAGACGCATGGGAGTTTGTCCAAGCCTTACTGGTCTCTCCTGGCCTGACCCTTCTAACCGAGACCCCGCTGCACGAAGATGTTTGTGCAGACGTCATCGGTGAAGTTCCGCAAACCGCCGGTAGTCTCGTCACGGACCTGCATATCGCCGTGCTCATGAGAGAACATGGCATCAAAGTGATTTACACGCGCGACGCGGATTTTCATCGGTTTCCTTTCCTCGAAGTGCGCGATCCGCTGGAGTCACACCACTGAGACACCCGGGCCGTTTTCACACCAGGCTACGGTCTGGTCCTTCATCAAAGCATGATGTATGCTCCGGGACCGTGAAATCTCGTCTCGCACTCTCGTTGTTCCTCGTCGTCATTGCAGCGTGCAGCGGTGGCGGCGCCGATGGAATCGGCGGTGGCAAAACACGCCTGTCCATCGCAACGGGAGGGACGGGTGGTGTCTTCTATCCTTACGGCGGCGGAATTGCCAAAGTCATCACCGAACACATTCCGAACGTTGAAGCGACGGCCGAAGTCACAGCGGCGTCGGTGGACAATCTCAAATTCCTGAGAGACCGAAAGGCCGACATCGCGTTTGTCACGGCCGACACGCTCTTCGACGCTGTTGAAGGGCGCGACGTCTTCACCGGAACGAAATTACCGATTCGCGCGCTGGCATCGCTATACGAGAACTACACGCAACTGGTCACACTGACTTCCACGGGCATCAATTCCCTGAAAGACCTGAAAGGGAAGGTCGTCTCAACCGGCTCCGCCGGCAGCGGTACCGAGATAACGGCGTTCCGCGTACTCGAGGCCGCCGGAATCAATCCGAACACGGAGATCCGCAGACAGGGTCTCGGAGTGGTTCAGTCGGTGGACGCGCTGAAGGACGGCAAGATCGACGCTTTCTTTTTCAACGGCGGATTGCCCACAGCGGGCATCCTCGATCTCGCGCACACGCCCGGTTACAAAATCCGCATGCTATCGAATGCCGAAGTACTGCCGGCTCTGGGTGAGAAATTCGGGAGGTCGCTCTACGTCCTGGGCAGGATTCCGGGCGGCACATATGCGGGCGCTGAGGAAGAAACGCAGGTTGTCTCCATTCAAAACATTCTTGCGGTGCACGAAGCGATGCCGGAACAACTCGCGTACGACATCACGCGCACGCTTTTCGAACAGCAAGCCGAGTTGATCGCAATCCATCCTGAAGCGAAGAAATTGACTCTGCAGTCTGCCATTCAGAATTCCCCGGCGATGTTCCACCCCGGCGCCATCCGTTATTACAAAGAAAAGGGCGTCTGGAAGGAATGACCGTGTCCACGCAGAATGATCCGGAGGAGACCACGGATCCTGCTTCCGAGCAAGCAGCAGCCATGTTCGACACGGAGACGCCAACTCGCCGGCTTGAGGGATTTCCTCGCGTCCTCGCGGCAATCCTGACGGCGGGCCTTGCGGCATACGCGATCTACTGGGTGCTTGCGATTGTCGAGCCCCAGGTGTATCGCGTCAGCTTTCTGATGATCGCCCTTGTGGCTTCCTTCCTGATGTATCCAGCGAGAACCAGCCGGAAGGTCTGGGTCACGGCAGTCGACTGGATTCTGATTGCCGTGACAATAGTCGCCCTGGGCTGGCCGCTCTTCGATTTCGATCGGTTCATCTACCGCGCTG
>Ga0137433_1000339_pt1 | contig 26172 bp, 25 predicted proteins | sample EasRivERMZT840_2_FD_102335 | JGI IMG/M metagenome (GOLD analysis project Ga0137433, IMG submission 102335) | Soil microbial communities from meander-bound floodplain in the East River, Colorado, USA - East River MetaG ERMZT840_2 | ecosystem: Environmental > Terrestrial > Soil > Floodplain ...
ATCCTATCGGATAGGCCATTTGCCCAAAACGTTGCAAAACACTTCTTCTGGAGCATTCATGTCACAGACGATTTTGGTCACCGGCGCGTCGTCCGGCATCGGCCAGGCGACGGCGCGACTACTCGCCGGGCGCGGGTTTACCGTGTTCGGGACGGCGCGCAAGCCTCAGAGCGCACAGTCGCAGGGAGTGACTATGGTACCGCTCGACGTGCGCTCGGACGAGTCGGTCCGCGCCTGCATCGCGGAGGTCGGGCGCTTGGACGTCCTCGTCAACAACGCGGGCTATTCCCTCACCGGCGCCGCAGAGGAGACGAACGTCGACGAGGCCAAGGCACAGCTCGAGACGAATTTCTTCGGCGTCGTGCGGATGGTGAATGCGGTGCTTCCCGGGATGCGCGCCGGCGGCGCGGGCAAGATCATCAACATCAGCTCGCTAGCCGGCAACACCGCCATTCCCTTCAGCGCGTTCTACTCGGCGAGCAAATTTGCGGTCGAGGGATACTCCGAGGCGCTCTGGTACGAGGTCCGCCCGTTTGGCATCAGCGTGAGCCTGGTCGAGCCCGGATTCGTCAACACACCGATCGCTGAGGCTTCGCCGGCCGCCGCACGGCCACTTCCCGCCTACGACGCGAGCCGCAAGAGTATGCTCGCGGCGTTCGCTCATAACCTCGAGGCCGGCATCCCGCCCGAGCAGGTGGCGCGGCGCGTGCTTCAGATCGTCGAGCACCGGTCACCGGCATTGCGCTACCCGGTGGGCGCGCAAGCGACGTGGTTGCCGCGGCTGCGGACGGTCGTGCCATGGAAGGTGTACGCGGCGGGGGTGCGGAAGACGTTCGCGGTGTAGGTTGGTTTTGCGGTGCACGCCGCTCTTTCACCTTCGGGCGCGTCCCTCGGCGATCGCGTGGCATAGTCCACACAGGACGATGGGTCGTGGAGGTTGGCCCTTCGTTCCGCTCTTCCACTCGTGATGTCGGCTGAGGCGGTCTCTGCGGCCGCACCATTGGCAAGCGCGCATCGGGATCCGCTTGTGACGTGCTCTCACGTTTCTCTTCCAGTGCCGGTCAGAATCAGGCTGCGATACACTGACCTGATGCCCAGCGCAGACCGAATAGTTGCCCACCTTGGCGACCGCGTCTCGCCCGCAGGCGATGCAGGTCTTGCCCAAGGCGAGTGCGGCGTCGCGGATCAAGCGAGTGCGGTTCGTAACGAGCTCCTGATGGGAGTCCGCGCGCATAGTATACGCCGCGCCGAAAAGTGCATAGAGCAAAAAAACGCGTGTGCCAGCGCGCGCTATCTCGGACCAACACCCTCGCTATCTCTTGACTCGGCGCAGTCTGGTGCCGATGCTTCGCATACGTGTGGGATCTCAGCGTAGCCAGGTTTCGCTACGCCAAAGCGAAAGCCGGGGAGCAAAGCTCTCCGGCTTTCGTGTTTCCGTGCCCTCAAGAGCTTGCCCTGAGCGCAGCGAAGGGGCCGGCTCGCCGCCTATAGCGTGATGTCGCCTCCCGGATCACTGCCCTTCAGCTCGTCCAGTGTCCGTTGAGCTTCCTTCTGACGGCGTTCTTCCTCTGTCATATCGAGTACTGCACGCGACCAATCAGGCCGGTTTTGAAGCCCAAACGGCACCCGTAACACCGACCCCTCCCGCAGTCCCTTGGGCAGCTCGAACCGCGGCATTTCGACCGAGTCACCGGTGTCGCTCACGAGGACAGCGACATTGCCCTCGAACCGATCGACGGAGAAGAAGGCGGTTTTCATGGATGGAATTGAACCAAGCCCTTGGGATCTGAACGCGCCGTGGTGACGACAAAGCTGCCGTCGTCGTTCGCGAGCACGACCACACTGCCGTCGCTGTCGGTTCGATAGACGCGCGCGCCGGCTTGTTGCCAATCCGCGATGACGGATGCGGCGGGATGCCCGTACGAATTGCCCCGCCCTACTGAGATCACCGCGACCTGCGGGTGCGTCGCGGCGATCCAGTCACAGCTCGTGCCGTTTGTGCTGCCGTGGTGCGCGACCTTCAAGACGCTCACGCGCGGGATGGCGCCGCCGCTGAGCCATGACGCGAGCTCTTGCTGCTCGGAGTCGCCGGTGAACAGGGCGCGAAACGCGCCGTATTCGATCAGCACACCGACGGAGCCGTTGTTCTGATCATCGCGTGCAACCGGGGGGGGGCGCGAGAATGGTGACGGTCGCCTCGCCCAGCTGGATCGACCGATCGGTGGCCTGGAGGTATTGGGCGCCGCTCGCCTGCACCGCTTGAATCGTTTGCCGGTAGGTGCCGGTGGTGTGCGCGATGCCGTTGTCCAGGTAGAACCTGACGGCCGCGGTCTGCAACACCGTGGTCATGCCACCGATGTGGTCACTGTGGTTGTGGCTCGCTACAACCAAGTCGATGGTGTCGACATTGAGTGTGCGGAGGTAGGACGCGATCTCCGTTGCTCGGCCGGCGTCGATGAGGACGGTCTTGCCGCCTTCGCGGATTAGCGTGGCGTCACCTTGGCCCACGTCGAGGAAGCGGATTTCTAGTTGTTGAGCCGAGAGCGGACCGGCGAGTAGCCAGAGGCCGACGACGAGAGCCTTCATGAGACCGTCCGCGTTCCAATGATTCGGTTGGCATTCGATTGATCCGCTGCAAATCACAATCTACGGCATTGTGCCAGCGCGGCTCGGTGGCGTTTGCGAGCGTCCCGTCTTGGCCCTCGGGCATACCAGAGGTCTGCAACCGGTGCTGGTGTGGCGGAACTGGTAGACGCGGCAACCTCGCAAGTTGCTGAGCGAAAGCTCGTGTGGGTTCGACTCCCTCCACCAGCACGGCCGCGTTGCGACGAAGAGACGTCCGTATTAATTTTCTCACACTTGCGAGGTTGCCGCGTAGCTAGTTTCGCTACGCCAGAAAGCCGGGGAGCGACAGCTCTCCGGCTTTCGCGTTTGGGACAGGCTAAAGCCTGTGCTCGGCCGACTCTGTCCTTAAGGACAGTGAATGCCGAGCACACCCTTTAGGGTGTGGATGTTACAGCGTAATGTCGCTCATGCGGCACCATCCTCGAGCCTTGGGGTCAAGGAGCGGTCAAGCGAGCGTTTGCTGAGGCTTGACGTGACGCGCAGGCGGGACAAGATGAAGCTGGACATGCGCGGCGTCGGTCCGTTGTTCCTCGTCGCTGCTCTTGCAGCGTGTGCCGGCGAGAAATCGATCGTCGACCCGGGTCCGGGTCCGCAACCCGATACGCTCGCCCCCTCAACTCCCGCCAACCTTTCGGCCGTCGCCGGGTCCAGCTCACGCATCGACCTGCTGTGGCGATCCGCGACCGACAACGTCGGCGTTACTAGCTACCGCCTATTCCGCGACGACGCCCTGATCGCGTCCGTCACCGACACGACGGGCTCTGACGGCGGGCGCGTGCCGGGCGTGTCGCACTGCTATGCCGTCTCGGCGCGCGATTCGAGCGGCAACGAGTCTCCGCGCAGCGCGCCGGCGTGCGCGGCCACGGTGAATCAGGCGCCGCAGGCCTTTCTGGCCGAGCCGCCGCCTGCCCTGACTGGCGAGCTGATGCTGTTCGATGCCAGCGGGTCGCGCGACAACGACGGCGCGATCGCCACCTACGCGTTCGACTGGGGTGATGGCACGCCCGTGACCGTCGTGAACGTGTCGGGGGGGGGGACGCAGCACGGCTATGCGGCGGCGGGGATCTACAGCGTCACGCTCACCGTGACGGACAACTTCGGTGCGCAGGCAACGTACACGCGCAAGGCGTCGGTCGGGGCGGTTCTGCTCGGGACCGCCAATGTCTCCAACACGCCCAACACCTATTCTCAGCGGTATTCGTTCTCCGGTGCGGGAAGCGGTCCGATCAACGTCGTGTGGGAGGAGCTACCCCCGGCGTCGATCTTCTTCACACGCTCCACAAATGGCGGAAGCTCGTTCGCACCCCTTGCTCCCGTGATTGCTGCGACGGAGCCCTACCAACCCTCCAACGGCTACCAGTCGTCGCAGATGCGCGTCGTCACCGCAGGCACCGACATCCACGTCGTCTGGACGATCTTCGATGTATTCGAAGGGTTGGCGGAGGACTTCTACGCGCGCTCGAGCGACGGCGGCGCGACGTTTTCGTCGCCGCTGCTCGTCACGCCGAACGACCGCGTCAATTCCACTGGTCCCACGATCGCGGCCGACACGGCGGGCACCGTGGCGATCACGTGGACCGATCCGATTCTGTTTACCGATACGCCGGGGGCGGGCTTCAGTGTATCGATCGATACCGGACACACGTTCTTGGCGCCGATCCTCTTCCCGGGTACGCTTCACTGCTCCAACACGGCGATTTCGGGGGACAACATTTTCGTCGCGTGGCTGGAGGGACCGTCGTTCCAGGAGCAGGTCCAGGTCGCGCACTCGGCGAATCGCGGGACGTCGTTTGCGGCACCCGAGGTCGTCGATCCGTCAACAGAGCGGTCGAGCTGTCCGCAGATGGCCAGCGGCGCGGAGGGCTCAGTGTTCATCGTCTGGCAGGAGAGCGAGACGAGCACCGGTCGCATTTTGTTGTCGCGTGCCGCGGGCGGCGGCTCGACCTTCAGCGAGCCAGAGCGACTGTCTCCCGTCGGTGTCGGAGCCTACTGTCCCGCGATCGCGGTGGGCGACGGACGGCTGTACGTGGCGTGGACGAGCTACGATTCCACGGCGTTCAACATTCGCAACTGGCTGGTGTTCTCGACCGACGGCGGCGTCACCTTCTCCCCGCCGCGCTGGATTCCGAGCCCGCAGCTCGGCGCCGGGTGCTTCGACATCCTCGCGCGGGGACCGAACGAAGTGGGCCTGGCGTGGAACGCCACCGTGCCGGATACGCGGACCGAGGTGTTCTATACGCAGGTCAGGATCTCCGTCCCATAACGATGGGCCTCAGCCTGCCAACTCCCGGAGCCGCTCCAACACCTTCACCATCGCCCACGTGTCCCGCTCACAGTAGTTGAGCAGATCCTGCCGCACGCGGTCGTGCTCCTCAGGCGCAATCTTGCCCGCCACAAAGAGGAGCCGAGCGATTTCTACGCTGGCGACGAGCCCGTCCACGATCACGAGATCGTCGTAGGTCAGCTCCGGGACGAGCGGGTGCAGTACGTACTTGAGGCTGAAGCTGCCGAGGAAGTCGGGGTGGTAGACGTTCTCGCGCACGATCGGCAGCAGGTCAATCAGCTTGTGCTCGAGCGCTTCCAGCTCCGGCTGGAGCTCGGGTACCGCTTTCTGCAGCCCCCGGATCTTCGTCTTCTCGAAAGCTGAGTAGGTCGCGACCCTGTCGGCGTGCTGCGTCGCCTCGACCATGCGGCGCGCCAGCTCTGGCCGGCAGTCCTTCGGTCCTTCCGCCAGGTACTCGGCGTGCGTGTAGGTGCCGTCGCCATTGGCTTCGTGATAGCTGAATTGCGCCGGCGCCTGCTCATGGGGCGCCATCCCGGGCCAGACGGGCACCGCGCGCTGGATCGTCTCGAAGTCGAGAAAGCCCAGCTTCCCTTCGAACGCTTCCAATGCTTTCGCGAGTCCCGGCTCGACCACGATGCGCCCCTCCTGCATCGCACGGATCTGCCGTTTTTGCGTCGCGTTGAGCTTCTGGTTGGGCGCAAGGTCCGAAATCCGGTGGACGCCGGTCGCCAGGAAGTCGCACCCCTTCTTCGGCCCGATGTTGTAGAGCCGCATGATGTGGTCGGGGTCAGCGGGCCAGCAGCGCTCCATGAACGGGCATTCGTAGGGTTCGTGACACTGCAGCCCGATCGTGATATCGGGCAACGGACCGTCGAGCATCGCGAGCTGCGCGTCGATCTCCCAACCGACTTTGTTGAGGAGTGGCTGGACCGCCTCCGTGACATCCGTCCGCTCGAAGAGGTAGCTCAGATCGGGGAAGCGACACTCCTTGTTCAGATGCATAACGTCGGTGCCGGTGATCCGAATGCCGCTTTTCTGGAGCACGTGCACCTGCACCGCGACATCCGGGAGGTGCTCCTCCTTCTGCGAAGACGTTTGCTTCACCTCGGTGAGACGAAAGCCGTCACCCTCTCGGCTCAGGACATCGACGGCGACAAAGGTGTTGTCGGCCAGGAAGCTCGCTTCGAAGATCGCCGGCGCGCCGTCATCGATCAGCTTGCGGGTGAGCGCGACGCGCTCGGCGTAGGCGTTGTGGGCCAAGTCCACGAGCGTGCCCCCGGGGAACGTGCGACGTGCCAACGTGCCGACGTGTGCTCCTTGATCAAACCGGTCCTGTAAGACCTTGTCAGGTTGGAGCTCGACGGCGAGCGGCTCGTGGACTATCCACCAGAGGAGCTTGTGGCACTGCGTGCCGGCGGTGTAGCGGGACTTGGAGAGGCGGTGCGGCATGGGTTCAATGTGGCTGGCGTGGATACGCCCGTTAGATTTGGAGGTGAGTTTTCTGCAAATGACCCCGGGTAATCAGCAGTTGGAGCGACGCGTGGGAGAAGCAAGCACAGGAAAACCAATTGCCTTGCAATCTGAGGCCGAGTTCCGGAAGTGGTTCGAGCAGAATCTGCTGGCATTTGGCGTTCGCAAGATCATCCTGTCGCAGGAGCCGTGTCCGGACTACGTCTTGCAGATGCAGGATGGCCGCATTGTTAGGGTAGAGGCCGAACTCTTCGCCGTGAATTTTAGATACCACCGACACGACCCGAGGAAGGTGGACTTTATACTTGCGGCGTACTCGCATGCCGACTTTGTCGAAGGTGTGCCGGTCAAGGCTCTGCACAGGTTGCACGTTTGGGATGTCGAGCCGGGGGCCCCGATTCCTGAGTCAGTTCCCCTTAGTAGGGATGAGCGAACGCTCCTTCGTACGCTCCGTGATACGGGCGGACTGGCGGTGACTGCGCTCGGTGAAGGTCGGTTTGCAGGCGATCACACACTTTGGTTGCGCTTTCCCCCGCATCGTGTAGCCGAATTCCCACGCGGTATCGATGAAAGTATCCTAACGGTCCTTCCGCCCGACGCGAAGCGCTTCATCAAAAAGCACCACCATGCACTTATTGCCACAGGCTTATCAAAATCCGCGTGCGCCGCAATCGATTGCCTCCTACGCCGGGGACTCGCCAAGTATCGCCCCATAGCATTCATCTGCGCACTGATGGACGGGGGTATCGTTGACCACCCCGGATGGATTCCGATGGAGCTGTGTCCAACCGAGGAGTATCCTGCTGACAGCCCATCAACGCGGGAACGTTTGACGGCGACCGGAAGCGACCGTTCTCGTGCTAGGGAGAGTCAGCCTTCGGTGACTCCCCGGGTCAAGTCTACCGGAAAAGTATGACGCGAGAGATAAGCTGCGTACTCCGACAGGATCGCGTTTGCGTGTAGCGCCTGAATTCGTTGGGTACGTTGCATGTTGCATGTCATTGAGACCGGCCCGGACATCGAGACAGACGCGACCAACGGAGTGACTGGCATCCGGTCACCGGGTACCTCGAACAGCTTTGTGCCACCCACAAGCTTTGCGAACGTCTCACGAGCCCTGTTCACTTTCATCTCGACCTCTCCCCGCACGATTCGCCAACGCGATTTCCAGCCTGGCAATAGCCCATCCGGCTCAGTGTCCTCAAGCGAGATTGCTGAACACCCATCTTTGCGAAATGCACAGAGATCAAGTGCTTCGAAAGGAATGGTTACGGTATCTGTGAAGTCCACAAAACCGGTTTCACCCCTCGAACCGAACCATGGGAGTTCGTATCCGTGCTCGGACGTTGTTTGATCTTTGTCGCGGATACGCACCAGTGTCGCCCTCGCAAGCTTTCGCGTGCCGTCACCACGCACAATGGCGTGACATGGTTGAGCAACGAACACGTAGGACACTGTCTTGCGCCCCCCATCGGATGTTGAGCCTTCGCTCATTGAGAATTCAAAAACATCGCCCACTTCGATGGGCAGCTCTAGGCCGTTGACGTCCGCGATATCATCGTAGATTTCCCGACGTTGAACGTCCCAAGTCGTCAACTCGGTTGGTAGTTGTGCTTGGGGCGCGATTCTGCTAATTGATCGCAATTGTTCTAGTGCAGGAGCTAGATCTTCTGCTTCGGCCACTCTCCTTCGCACTTCCTGTCGAAAATAGGAATCATATACGCGAAGGAGTGTCGCGATTTCGTTCACTCCTTCTTCTGTTGAAAGAAGTACTGATTGTACGAGGTCGCTAACATGTATCGCCAAGACTTGCTCGACTGCTACCTTGTGGGCTGCTTCCAGAATGCTCTTGCAGATCTTGCTGAACCTGTCAGCAAAGGGAGCGAGCAACACCCTCTTTAGTTCCGCTGCAAAGGCGAGGGGGTTATCTGCCAAATCCACTTTTGAGATAAGAACAAGGCTCTCTGCGCGTACTGAATGACCCGCGATCCATGCCTTGCGCTGCTCTGCTTCCTCCGTCGACGGCACCATGGCACTAATCAAGCCGCATAGGACAGGGTGATCCTTGAGTCTCCGGATAAGAGCTATCGCCATATCTTGCCCGGCTACATCTGACCGGCCCGAGGCACTGAGGTCTACGTCAAAGAGGACCAGAGTGTCAGGCAACCCCTTTATTTGACAGTCCCTTTCTGTACCAAGGGAGCGCTCGATCATACGAGATCCCTCCTTGTCCCAGCTGTCGGGATCCATCGTGGTCAAGCGATCTCCAAGCAAGAGTTGGATCTCGCCACAGAAGAGGACATGGGAAGCGGCGTTCTTCTCCTCGGGTGTCAGGGGCGGGAGTGTGCCTTTGTCACGAAGTTTGTCTATTTCGTGACCCAACTTCCCAAGCAGGGAAGCTGCCTTTTCCGGCGGCAAACGACTGACGTAGTCTCGAATGTCACGCGCGCGGAGTTCGGCGTCAGCCTTGAGATCATCCGCTTTGAAAGCATCGTCGTTGTAGACGTGTCGAAGAGCCGTCGGTTTTGCTTTGTAGATGAGGTCCGTAAGGGCGACCGCCACAGAATCTGCAGCGGTGATGGCTTCGTCATCGACCAAAATGACTCGAGTGATTCCTGCGGCCCCTAGGAGCTCGAACGCAGCGCGCCGCGCGGTGTCGTGATCAATATGTCGACGCTGTCGCGGCGGCGGTCCGGCCTCACCGACCGAGGGCCGGACCATCCGAGGTCGAACGTTCTCGTCAGCGCCCAGCTGTTAGAGCTCCGGCGAGGTTGATTTCGAAGAGATATCTATTGCCTTGAGCGTTTCGTTTGGACGAGAGCTCAATCGAACATGCATCAGCGTCTAACAGCTGACGAGTAATGAACAGGCCCAACCCCCGACCTTCGCCCCTCCTTTTGGTGGTCACAAATGGAGTGAACAATCGATTCTCGACGCTCTTCGATATCCCTCCGCCATTGTCCCAAACCCGAACGAAGGGTCGCGCGCTTTCCATTGTTATAATGCCCTCTTGGATCGACCCTCCACGTAGGTCTTCCTTCAACCAGTATTCGCTATTCAGCAGCAGATTATCAAAGATCTGCGTCAGCTTACCGCGATTCATATCGACGATGAAATCATCGGGCTGCGAGCTTAGTACTTCGACGCGGATGCCGCTCGCCGCGAGCCGGTCGCGATGAAAGTCAGCCAGTGTGCTGAGAAAGGAAGGAACGATAATTGTTTCCCGCCGCTCGCGAACATACTTGAGTGAAGGAGCCAAATGACTAAGCTGTTTTCGTAGCGCTTCGATGGCGCTTCTGATGTATTCGGTGAAAGTGATAAGCTGCGCGTCTGGGTGCGGCTGCTTCTGAATTCGATCACTGACCATTTGGTTCCGCGCCGCGAGTTGATCGGCCACATTGTGTATCTCGTGCGAGAGCGCCTCCGCTGTTAAGCCGAGACTCACCATGGAGTACACTTCGTCCAGTCGTTCCTTTAGCCCGCTCATCTGTTCAGCGAGCAGAACGCTCAGCGGGTTGGCTTCGGCAGCCTTGTCAAGATAGATCTCGACTTGCCGTAAAAGGGCCGCGGCTTCGGGCACGAGGTCAGTCATTGAAAGTAGTGACTTGCGCAGATCTCCTTTACTAGTTGAACGGGTGTCAAGAAGGGCGCGCGCTGAATTGGTGCTTCGCTCAAGCCTCGCGAGCAGCTCGAGAACAGGCGCGCGGAAGGACTCGGCCGAGCTAAGAGTCTCCTGTATTTGCGCGGCGGCCTGCTCAGGACGCGTGGCTTCGAATAGGTCGGGGACCGTAACCTCTAGGCGGCTTCTCTTTTCAAAACCCACCCAGGCACGTCTGAGAAAATCTTGAGATTCATTGGCAAACCCCACCGCCTGCTTCAACAACCCATGAAAGTTTAGGAAATACGGTGTGAGCTGGAAACCTTCACGATCTGTCTTTTCAGTGAGAACCGCATTATCGCGCGCTGTAAGCGCGATGTAGCCAAGCGTATTCGATGGACGAAGGCTGTAATACGATTTCCCGGATGTCCTTTCAGATGCCAACCCCAACCAGTCTGGGTCGACTCGAATCCCGAAACCGTCCCGGTATACGCGAATCCCGCTCAAGTCCTTGATGTACTTGCGATAGTCATCCAGGCTGTTAAAGACGGAAATCGTATCGGTGTCATCATCGCTCGTTTCCTCGCTAGCATACGGAATTGAGCCGAACATTTCTTTGACCAGACCAATTGCTTCAGCTACGGACTCCGCTCCGAGATTGAAGGCATCGATCTCACCGTTGAATGGACCAGGATTCGCTACCACGCCCGGATCGACGAACGACTTCTTGTCCAGTTTGTCGAGGTTGAGTTCCTCTGAATACTCGACGAACCACCCTGGGTTCTTTGACTCCTGCAATTGAACGTCGAGCGCTACGGGTAATGACTTGACGTGGGCGAGGAACGTTCTGCCACCGTCCGATTCGACCAGCTCCTTGAAACGGTGACGCATTCGACCACTCGGTGGCCGGAAGAAGGCTAGCCGAGCCCTGCCGGTTACTACCAGTCTTGTGCCATCGAACGCGATGTCGTAGTGAACTTGTGACGTACGTCGAACTGCGTCACTCACCTCGGCTAGCTCGATTCGCCGACCGTTGATCATTGGATAAACGCGAAAGTCAGCAAACTTCTTGTACGGTGAAAGGAGCCTGGACAATCCGTCTCGCAAGCGCGCCTCGGCTTCACCATCGCGCCACGTCTCGGCTTCCTTCAGGTCGGATATGAGAATGCGTGTCCCTCGCTCTAATGTCGGCGCTGCGTTTTCTTGGAGTTCAACAGGCACATCAGACAGTCTCTTGGCAGATAAGAAGTCATCCCAACTAAAGCTCACGTGGTAATCTTCCGCAGCCGGCTTCCCAACAACTGTGTCCAACGGACGTGTTGTTATCTCGACATTATGACCTAGCCGCTGCACACCGAGCCGACCAAGCCCCTTATCCCCAAGCGGTGTTCGCTTCCTTATTGGTGTTGTACCGCCCTGAGCTTTGAGGACTCGCTTGGAAGAATTGGCGATTGTCAACCAGCCATCATTGATCGACTGTTTATTCATTCCATTTCCATCGTCCTCAACGAGGATGTAGCCCTTGGCGCTTGGGAAAGCGGAGTCTGATGGAGGCGCTGATTGAGTGTCGATGGTAATCTTCGCGTAAGTGGCGTCCGCATCGTAAGAGTTCTTCACCAATTCAATGAGTGCCTGAACCACATCGCTTATTAGATGCTCACCCAGTTGAAAGACAACAGAGGGATGGACGTCGAAATGCGGTCCTGAACTCCGTATTGATTCATTTCGGTCAGGTCCCTCCGGCTTCCCGGATGAACCGTCAGAAGTGGGCGTGAGAGTGTCCATTTGCTTAACCTATGGCTCCCAGGGTCTCTTGGCGAAGCCAACCGAGAAGCATCAACACACCGCAACGCAGTGAGTCAGCCGAAATCGCGGCAGGTGAGTCGCGATCCATGACACTGAGTCAGCGGCTGATCCGGTCCGCGGCGCCAGGACGATCGATTGGTCCAAAAGTGCGATTGAGAGTCTCATGTCTTGTAGGCGGCACTAGACCCGAATATATACTGAAATTGACGTCTGTGGATTTCGCTATAGTATACGAGGCCATGGATCTCATTTCTGAGGCCACGGCCGTCTTGAGGAAGGCCGAGCTAAGTCTGAAGGAGCTGGTTAGCCGCGCCGCTTCTTTGGGAGATTACAGTAGCGCGGTCCAAATCGCCGGCTGGGCCCATGTAGTAAGCGAAGAAACAAAGGGACAACCTAAGAAGCAGACTCGAAGCGGCAAGAGCCCCACGGAGCCGTACAAACGTTCTGCCCGCGGCGCCGACAGAAAACGGGACTATCCCCGCTTCTATCGGCAGGGGTCCCGCGTCGTCAGGGTGGCTTGGTCAAAGCGCGAGCGAAAAGAATACGAGCACAAGGCCCCCTCGACTGTTCTCTCGTCGATGATGCAACGCATGATCGAAAAGGGAGGGGACGGGCGGATTTTCCCCACGGAAGAACTCCTGCCCCTAACGGATCGGGATGGATCAAACTACCCCAGTTATCAGGCATACTTGGCGATCGCGCTCTTTAAGCAGGCTGGACTGATCGAACAGCATGGTAGACAGGGGTACTCGATCCGAGACGCGCGAGCATTCGAAGGTACCGTAGACACTCTTTTTCGGAACTTACCCACCCGTTAATCGTCTGAGCCGCTCATGAAAGAAACCCTGCTAACCGACTTCGTTGAACCAGTGCCTTTCATCAAGAAAGCGACAAAAGCAACGTCCACAACAGATATTGAGTCACTGGTCGCGACGCTCGGTGTTACACCCGAGCAGGATTACGCATTTGACGAAGAAAAGCCCGAAAGAGGCTGGCATTCAGGAAAGTTTCATTGGGTTCCTGTTGGCCGCGAACGTGGGAATGCCGGGCGGATCAAGCACGCAAATTACCCGGTCAACCCGATCGCCGAACGAACCATTAATGGTATGGAGGCTCTAATCGAACTGGCGCGCCAAAGAGAAATGGCACGGAACAATTCCACGCCCGCTCCGAAGAGCCCGAGGGAAGCGATCGATAGGTACTTTGGCATTCCCGCTCTGGATGTTCTCCCAAAACTCGACAATTCGACGCAATCCAAGGGCATTCGAGCCAAGGCACGGGACTTGGCTCGGCAGTTGCGATTGCGCCTAGTGTTTGACAAAACCCTTCGAGAATTCACGGTCATCATAGAAGATGACGGAGTGGGCCAACCGCCCGCGCTAATTCATAAGACTCTGTTGTCACTCGGATCAACGACCAAGGCAGACAAGCTGTATCTAATAGGCGTATTCGGTCAGGGGGGGTCGTCCGCATACGCCGTGAGCAAGTACTCTTGGCTCGTGTCGCGCCGCGCACCCGACCTGTTAGGTGGCGAAACGGATGGAGCCGGCTGGACCGTCATAAAGCACATCTTCCCACGAGGTCGTCGCGATGACTACTTCGCATATTTGGCGTGCCATCCGGACGGGCGAGTACCATTCGTAAGCAAAGTCGATGCAGACAAGGCAGGCCTGGCCCACGGAACACGGTTTGTTCATGCGGGATACGACTTCGGCCGCGGTGGTTCTGCGATAACTCGGCAGCTCTACCAGTCAATGAATCACGTTCTTTATAACCCCCTCCTTCCATTCGAGCTTTACGTGGGTCCGACAAGCGCGGTCGTATACGGCAATGGCTATCGGCTTTCGTCGCTCCCGAGTCGAGGCAACCTGCCGCTCTTGGACAAAGCATTCCCTGAACTTCAGGTTGGGACTCGAGGAGGATCATGAGCTCCACAGGCGTTCTCGCCGACAAGACCCTTAGAGCCGCTTTCCATGGTGGCTACGGTACTATCGACATCCGCGTTGTGGTATTTGACAAGGGGCTCGCAGCAACCCCGGCGCCAGCCCACGTAGAACTCGCTCCGTTAGATGCAGCCCCCGAAGAGGTGCTTCCTGAAACTGACAAGCGTCCGATTTCAGGATTCCTCGAAGAGCCGAAACGGGGGAAGTATGTGTGTGTCTTTCTGATCAGTGGCCAGCGTCAGCACGTTTGGGACAATCAATTCATCGTCCGCGATCTCGACCTCAAATACCTCAGGAACCATATGCTGGTCGTTGTCGAGTGCGACGGTTTGAGACCAGAGGCAATCGCAGAGTTGATGCAAGGATCCCGAAATCAGTTCTTCGAAGGGACTGTGTATTTCGCGCTAGAGGCGCGAGTGATCGCCACGCTAAAAGGTGATCCTGATTTGAGAAGACTAGAGGAAGAGGCTGAAGAGGACATTACGAGCTTACAGGCTGGGGATGAAGCGGTCCAGGCTGCGCTCGATCAACTAATCGAGGAGCACCACATCGCCGCACCCCACACAGACCACGGCTTAGCCGAAGCGGGAGACTCAAACCGAAAGGAGAATCAACGAGGTTCGATCGAACAGACTCAGGATGTGGTTGTCGACCAAGACTCGGGCTCACCCGCGACCGAGCCGGTTCTGCAGCTGCGACCAGACAGCAGCACGATTCGAGTACGTCCTGACGAGCCCCGCCGAGTGTTTGTGCACACCAAGACAGACACCGACTGGAAGGCGATTGCCAGCCTTTCACTGACACTTGACCCGCCTGTGAAGGAGCTCCTATTGACCCGTAAGACGCAGACCACGGGCGAGGAGATCGTATTCGGCTTTGATGAGCCGACTGACTTCGATGAGGATGTTTATCCGATTGAGACTGTGTTTCGGGCGACCGCCCTCTTCGACGGTAGCGCTGAACCACGACTACTGGAGCGGCGCCTGGTAATCATGCCTAAACGCGAGCGCCTGCCAAAGCCACCCGTGATTCTACAAGACGATCCAACATTCCTTCGAGTCACAAGCCATCAGCCAATTAGGATAACACTGGGCGGCCCCGATGTTCACGTCAAACTCCGATGGGATGGCAGAGACGAGTTAGTCTCCACGGTGCCGCCGGAATGGACGTTTCGCGTTGCCTGCGATTCGCCTTCCGTCGAACCGCCAACATTCCTTACACGTCCTGTGGAAGGACATTTCGAGCTGCTCGTGCAGGCCACGCAGGGCCTGAGCGCAGGTGAGGAGTTGAAATTTGACATCGAGGCAATCGGTCCAGGTAAGGCACTGGGGACCGCTTTCCTTGCGCGCGTTGTTGAGCCAGCAATGCCGCGAAAAATGTCCCTGAAGACTCAAGGAGGTGCCCAACGACGGCCTCCGTACAAGCTCGTCTACATAAAGCGAGAGAATTGGGTGGACACGAACTTGACCTGCTTCGGAGAGCCATGGACCGGCGCACATGCAGGTTCGTTCGAATCACCGAGTGCGGCAACACCACTCGTGATCGCAATCAATCAGGACATGGATCTTGTGGCGCAGTATCGGGAAGCCTTGGTCGATAAGAAACTGAGCGAGTCAACGATTCAACTACGCATCAATAAATACACCGCCCACGTTGCGTATCACCTATACCAAATGTTTCAAAAGGCGAAGCAGGTGCAACTATCAGGTGATACCGCTGCAGATCCTCCGTCAGAGTCTTCAATGAGGGATGAGATCCAACGCGTCGCCCATACGCTGATCAAGCTGATGGAATTCACTCAATGATTCAGACTGCCCGATGAACAAGAACGACTTCGTGTGCAGATGATGTGTTACCGCGCAGTGATGCATGCCACTTGCGATTGGGTACGCGACGCCAGATCCGATCAGTGGAGCGGAGCTCAGTAAAACCGGCGATTCGCATGTTTTCTAGGTAGTGGCTGAGATGCTCTTTCTCGTCGCGAAACGCTACCAACTGGACTATATAGGCCCCATCCCGCATGATTGACCGAATGGATCTGAAGTTCTCGAGCTGGATTCGGAAATAGTCATTCAAGACTCTCCGTCGTTCCCCGAAGTTATAGTACGAAGCGCCCTTCCCATCATTGCAGTTCGCTATCCAATAGGGCGCTGGCGTTTCCCTTCTTCCATCCACCTGCCACCGATGATACAGCACGTGCACGCCTGGGTATGGTGGACTCGTGACTACAAGCGACGCACGCGAGGCCGGATTCTCAAAGAACGGGCACTTGCCTAGACCTGATGCGTCGGAGTTGAGTAGCATTGCTGAGCCACCCTTCGCCTGAATGCATTGAGAAAGGCTAGTAACCGAAGCTAGCATCGACTCAGTCAACGTCGACAAACGCAGACGAAAATCATTTAGTGCTGTGTGGCGCCTTCTTCCATCAAGTGCCCACTGGGCGACACGTAAGACAGCACAGCGAGCAAACTGCTGCGCGTCAGGAGATGGAAGAAACGAAATGGATCCGATCGCAAGCGCGATAGCCTTCTTGATAAAGCGTGCTCGCAACAGAGAAAGATTGGTTATCCTGTTTGTTTCTTCGATTAGGTGCTGTTCATCAACCTGGCTTCGGTACTTGAAGGTAGGCACGACCGTCCGGGCCCACGCAGTAATACTTTTGACGTCATCCGGCCGAAGGTGAGTGATCTTGGCCTTCGTTATCAGAACCGCCAGCGAGTTAAGATCGTTGCCGATCGCGTTGCGCCCGGCCACGAGTGCCTCTACGATCGAAGTTCCACCTCCCATAAAAGGGTCTGCGACCAGGTCCCCCGGACGCGAGAAATGCTCAATGACTGTGCTCGCAAATCTCGGAGAGAATCGGGCAGGATAACGATAAAAGTTGTGAGTCCAACCCTGTACAGGCTTCTGGTCAAATGCGGCATCTCGCAACGCAGCAAACGCGGCATTACCGACTTTTCGCCTTTGCGCGGAGAGCTTACTCATTCTCATCACGCTTGGCGTTGATAGAGATCTCCGACATGACCGCCCCACCGTTCGGTCTACGCTTTGGTTCGTCGGGGCCATAACCGGCGATGTATTCATCGACCGCCCAGCGAATAATCGTTGCCTCCGATGTCCTGCGTTCGCGGGCGATACTTGCGATACGCTGACGCTGATCATCCCCTAGTGTGACTGTCAGACGATCGCGTTTGGGTCGACTTCGGTACACCATGTGTCATCACCTTGGTGAGGGCTTCACCACTATGGTGAGCTCGCGTCCTGGCAGCAACCGCCTAGAAACGCAGATCTGCCAGGGGGCAGGCGCGCCCTGAACCAACGGCCATGGAGAAATCTTTGTGGGACAATCAGATAGCTAGAGGTTGCAAAACCACAATACCGTGGTTAGTGTGGTTTAAGTGGTTACGTGGTTCACTGAGATCCATCCCCCGGAGGTCTTCATGCCCATGATTGAAGTTTCTGACGAGGACTATGCACGACTCGCCGCTCTGGCTCAGCCGTTTGTCGATACAAAACCCGGAGATGTCGTCCATCGGGTTTTGGTTGATAGGGAGGAGGGATTTCCTGGTCGGCCCGGATTACCCGTGGGGGGCCCCTCAGCTCCTCCCATGCCCCTTGAGGTCCGCACGCCGCGCGAACGCGGCGTCAAAGTGGACATCGGCGGACACGTTGTCACCGCCGATTCAGTGCGCGACTTGTACTACCAGGCCCTAGGAGTGTTGCTGAAGAATGGGTGGGCCAAGTGTATCCGTGATCGAGTGCCACACAAGACTAGCTCGCGGAGGTACCTGGTCTCGGATCGTCCAGTGCATCCGAACGGGAATGCGTTTGTGGTACCGGTCGAGCGGGACGGTTTGTTCATGGAAGCTCATAAGAGCTACAGAACAGCGGTAAGTCAGCTTGCTCACTTCCTATCCAAGTGTCATGTAACACTTCGGTACCTCGGTTAGCACCGGTTTCTGTTTCGGTGAGCTGCCAAGGCATGGGACGTGAAGTCGGGACACAGGGCTCGGCAGGGAACCACCTACAGCGCCTTGCGGCCTAGACGTACCTGAGCGCAGCGAAGAGCTGCCCTGAGCGCAGCGAGATCGGGCACGTCCGTTGCAACGAGCGCCGCATACACTTGCGGTTCTATCTGGATGAATCGACGTCACGGGTCAGCACGAAATGAAAGGGCTCGAATGACCAAGACGGTCAGTTTCAAGTGCAACAACTGCGGAAGAGAGGGAAGGATCGAGATCCTCACGAAGGAAGAAAAGAAGGATCCTCGAGTCCGTCTTCGGCCCGCTACATGCCCGTTTTGCGGCAGTCCAAACATCGAGATCGACTGACGCTTGAAGCCGCGATTTTTTATCAGCTCGGTTGTTGAAGGATTCGGGAACTACCGCGATGCTGCGCGGCAGGGTGTTGCGGAGGGGGGCGGCGCGGCCGTTCTCGTCAACGAGGATATGTCACCCTCGGATTCCTCACCTCGAAACGCTTGCCTGGACGGTGTTGCGAGCGCCGATGCGTACATCGGAATAATCGGCAGCAGGGGCGGTTGGACCACTCCGTCCGGAAAACTGGCAACGGAGGAAGAGTATGAACACGCGATCCTACTGGGAAAACCGGTGCTCGTCTTCTTGCAGGAGACCGGGCGAGACGCCGATGCGGACCGCTTCGCCGAGCGACTTTCGAGCTACACAAGTGGACACCTAAGATCAACGTTCGCTAGCCCTGCCGACTTGAGATCGCAGATTGCTGCTGCAGTGCAACGTTTAGCGCCTTCACTAGGACTGCCATTGACCTCTGAATCCGAGATCACAAGCCATCTGAAACCATCCAATCGCTATTCCCAGGAGACACGTCTTGGATTGGTTATCGGACCCGAAAGGCAGGAGGATGTAATCGACCCCGTGCAGTTCGATGATCGCGCTTTTCGTGATCTCGTGATGCGGGTTGGACATGACTCGTCGGTTGCGCTATTGGACTATGGGTTCCCAAAGGATCAAACGATCGTGCAGAACGTTCTGATTACTGAGCAGAGGGGGTCGGGCCGCGACTACGTGTCGGAAGCACGGATAGAGATTTCCGAATCCGGCATCATCGTATTTGAAGGCAACGTTACCGGTAGGACTCCGCGAACATCCAGTGCGGATCTCCTAGCAACAATGGTTGTCGCCGAAGAGGATATTGAGGCCGTGGCAGCGAGCATGTTTCGGTTCTATGGGCGTTTGTTCGATGAGATCGACACGTACCAGCGACATGAAAGTTTCGTCCTTAATTCAGCGTTATATGGACTCGGATACCGCACTATCATGAGAAACCCGAAGCCACGGCACTCTCACCCAGTTCGAATGGTCTCTGGGGATGTACCGCTTGTTGCCTTTGAGCGACCAAGAAGGATCCCACGTGCCATACTTCGAGCCCCTGACGACGAGGCGAGGAGAATTGCGACGATGCTCGGCCGGAACTCAGTGGGGTGAGACAACAAGGCGCGGCAGGTGATCAGTCTACCGCGCCTCGTTTCTTCGCCTCAGGCGTTGGCGTTGCCATCACGCCGCCTTCGGCGTCTCACCACCGCCGGCCTCCGGCTCCTGCTGCGCCTTCGACCGGAACGGTCCCAGCACACGCCGTCCCGAGCGAAGCGAGGGATCCCGCGCGCTGGCCCAACCCTCCATCAACGCCGGGTTGTCGCCAAACCGGTACCGCACGAGCCCATCCAACATCCGGACCCGCTCGGCGATCTCGGTGGCCACCGCTTCGAGATCGGCGCTTGCCTCCACGACCTGTCCTGAGCGCAGCGAAGGATGCTCGCGCCGCCCCGCCCGCGAAGCCTCCAACGTCTTCTCGAACTCCGCGAGCTTGACGGTGAGGTCGTCGAGCAACGTCCCCGACATCCCCTCACCGATCAGGGACGTCCTTCTGCGCGGTCGCCTTCTCCAACATCCCGCGAGCCGCCGTCAGGAACGCCTGATGGCTGGACTTGGTGGGCCGGCGGAAATGGGCCGCAAACTCCACATTCCCGCGCGCCGCTACCGCGCCCACCGCCACGAGAAAACGGAGCAGCTTGGTCTGGAGCAGCTCGCGGATCTCGGCGCGTTGCATCGTCGCCGCCTTCCGCGCGACCTGACCACCCCGCTGCTGGGCCGCGAGCGTCTCCGCCCGCGCAATGAGCTCCTCGAGCTTGGCAAGTCCCAGCCCCTCGCCGACCCCGTCCGTCTTGTGAGTCCGCAGGAAATCACGGACTCGCGCGGCCATCTCCAGCCGCCTGCGCACTACGGCATTCATACAGACCTCCTGCCATCAGCCATCTGCTTTCAGCCCATCAGCAATCGGCTTGCTGATGGCAGACGGCTGACAGCTCTTCCGGCACGTCGTCGGATGCGTGCCGCGTGTTTGGGACTTCTCCCGACACCGGGAGCATCTTGCGTAAGCCGTGCCACAGTGCGCCGTGCTCACGGACAAATCGATGATGTCTCCCGATGAGGACGACATTCGGATGTTCCAGCGCGCCAATTGAAATACCCAAGCCGTGGCGCGACGAAACCTGTCCGCGAATCGCGTGTTCCAGTGTGTCGTTTTTGCAGACGCGATCGTTCGTGCGTTACACCGGAACGCGCCACGCGCGTAGGGCAACGCTGATTTCCTGGGGATATCCCCTAATCGGCAGGACCGATGCGTCGACTTCCCGGACCTTCTCGCGCATCGCTCGAACTTGCTTCTTGTTTCTTCTTACTTACTCATCAACGAGCGCGACGCATGTCATCCCGAGCGCCGCAGGCGCGAGGCCTGCTTTTGTTACCAACCGCTCCCTACCGCATTTCATCGACCTGCGTCATGCTTGGAGACCTCACGAGGAGAATCATATGCCCACCCCCGTCGTCTTCATCCACGGCCTCTGGCTCCACGCCGACTCCTGGAAACCCTGGCTCGAGCTGTTTCGCGCGGCCGGCTACGACCCCATCGCGCCCGGCTGGCCCGGCGAGCCCGCCACCGTCGCCGAAGCGAATGCGCACCCCGAGCGCCTCGCCAACGTGGGAATCGATGACGTCGTCGAGCACTACGCCGCCATCATCCGCAAACTCCCGGCAAAGCCGATCGTCATCGGCCACTCCTTCGGCGGCCTCGTCGCCCAGAAGTTGCTCGGCTTGGGGCTAGCGTCGGCCGCCGTCGCGCTCGATCCCGCGCAGATCCGCGGCGTGCTGCCGCTGCCCATCGCGCAGCTGAAGAGCGCATTCCCCGTCCTCGGCAATCCGTTCAACTACACGAAGGCGGTCTCGCAGACCCCGAAGCAGTTCTTCTTCGGATTCGGCAATGCGCTGACGGAGCAGGAGTCGAACGCGCTGCACGCCAAGTACGCGATCCCCGCGCCCGGCAAGCCGCTGTTCCAGGCTGCGTTCGCGAACGTCTTCCCCAACACGCCGGCCAAGGTGAACACCAAGGCCCAGCGCGGGCCGCTGCTCATCACCGGCGGCGGCAAGGACCACACCGTCCCCGAGGTCGTGTCGCGCGCGGCCTTCAAGCTGTATCGCAAAGCGCCGAGCGTGACCGATTACAAAGTGTTCCCGGACCGGGGCCACTCGTTGACCGTCGACAGTGGCTGGAAGGAAGTGGCGGGCGAGTCGCTGTCGTGGCTCAAGAGCCGGGGGTTGTAACCCTCGCCGCTTCACCACCTCCCCGCAGTCGCGCCACCGCCCGAGCGATCTGACCGCGCCGCACCACGAGCACGATCGACGCGAGCACGAGCGGCACCACCTCGCTGGTCATATGCCGGCCACCGTCAAACATGAGATGCGTCGCCCAGGCGCCGAGCATGACGACGATGATGAGGAGTGCGCCGAACGCTGCCGTGCGCCCCAGCGCCAGCAGAAGGGCAGCCGAGAGCTCGATGACGCCGATGGCCACGCGGAACCAGTCCGGATACCCCCAGTGCCGAAATGCTCTGGCCCACCCGCTCGCGTCATCGAACTTCGCCCAGCCCTGGCGTGCAAACACCAGAATGAGCAGGATTGCGGGGATCCACATGCCCACTGTCTTCGCGGCCTTGATGAGCGTTGCCTTTTCCATGATCTCCGTCCGGGCCAAGGTAAATGCCCGATGATTGCAGGAGCCCCATGCGGCCGCATCGTACGGACGACCTAAGACCCTGGGCCCTGACATGAAGCGGATGCAGCTCGGGCACGTGCTCGCCGCCGTCGTCGCCACGATCGCTGTGCTGAACACGCTCTCCGCGCTGTCGATGCCGGTCGCGGACCGAAAGGCGGCGCCCGGATTGATCCTCGCGTGGCTGGCCCTCGTCGCGCTGCACGCCGCCCTCTATCGCTTCGGTGACCGGATCCGCGCGTGGTGGGACATGTGGACCTACGCCGTCCTGCAGGCGTGCGTGCTGTTTGCGATCGCGATTTCGGGCATGGCGCCCCCGCTCACGCTGGCGTTGTTCATGGCCGCCGTCATCGAGCTGGTCGCCCTGGCCGGGACACGGTGGGGGACGGTGCGGATCACGATCGGGGCGATCGCATTCTTTGTGCTCGCGTCGCTCGTCACGTCGGACCTGTATCGCGCCGCGACGGCCGGTCTGATCCTCGCCGCCACCGGCCTGATCACACACGCCGTCGCCGGCCTCGTGCAACGGCCGCTCGCGACGCCGCGGGCGGTCCCGGTCGCAGCTGCGAGTCCGCTGCCGCTGTCCGCTCGCGAGACTGACGTGTTGCGGGAGCTGGTCAGTGGTGGAAGCAACAACGACATCGCCGCCGCGCTCGGCATCAGCGAGCGAACCGTCAAAGCACATCTCGGGAGCGTCTACCAGAAACTGGGCGTCGAATCCCGCTCGGCCGCCGTTGCCGCGGCCATGGCGCGCAAACTCGTCTAGCTAGGCGGCCACTCCCAGCTCGCGCGCCAGGCGCGCCAGCCGGGCATCGAGCGTCCACAGCCGGATGCGATCGAGCAGCGCCGACGCGAGAAGGTGCGCGTCGACCCACCCGATGCCGCGCCCCCACAACCGGCTGCGCTCGATCAGCGCCAGCACTTCGTGATGCTCGGCGACCCGCGGCGATTCGAGGGTGGCGAGGTCGGCGAGCACCTCGGCCCGCGCCGTCACCTGCCCCAACGCGATCTCGCCCAACACGAAAGGGTGCATCAGGACCGCGCTGCCTTCGAGGAGCTGGGCCAGCTGGGGATTCCCACGCCGCCAGTGGTCGATCCAGACGGACGTGTCCGCCAGTACCGTCACCGCGGCGCGCGACGCGGGGAACGCCGTCGCGGGGCTGCACGCGCCCGCGGCATCGTACCGCCGAGCGCCGCCAGCCGCCGCGCTGCCTCCCGGGCGATCAGGGCTTCGAGGCCGGCATGCACGAGCGCCGTCTTCTCGGCGATCCCGGTGACCCGCCGCGCACGCGCGAGCAGCACGTCGTCGAGGATGAGGGTAGTACGCATATGCATATGTATGTATGTGTTATATGCGGGTGTCAACGGCTGGTCAAACAACGAGGCGCGATGGATCGTCACCCACCGCGCCTCGTTTCTTCGCCTCAGGCGTAGATCGGCGCTGGCACCCACGACCTGCCCTGAGCGTAGCGAAGGGACCTGCTTTGGCAGTACTGTTTCTTCTGCCCATGCCTACCCAAGTTGGATCGTCTCCGGTCGTCTCCCTCGCTGAATTCGAGGAAGCCGCACAGCATGTCTCCAGACACGCGTATCACACACCATTGCTGACGTCGCGGCTGCTGAGTGAGCGCACGGGCTTCGACATTCGACTCAAAGCGGAGATGTTCCAGAAGGGCGGATCGTACAAAGTCCGTGGGCCGCTGAACAAGTTCCGCCATCTCACCCCTGAGCAGCGACGGCGCGGCGTGATCTGCTCTTCAGCAGGTAATCACGCGCAGGGCGTGGCCATTGCCGCCGGCGTCTACAAGATGAAGGCGGTGGTGGTGATGGCCAGCAATGCCACACAGTCCAAGGTGGACGCGACGCGTGCGTACGGCGCCGAGGTCGTGCAACACGGCACAATCTGGGACGAGGCCAACGAGAAGGCCAAACAGCTGTGTGAGGAGCGCGGGCTTACCTACATCCATCCGTTTGACGACTTACAGCTCATCACGGGCCAGGGAACGCTGGGCCTGGAAGTGTTCCGGGATTTTCCCGGAGTCGATGTCGCGGTGGTGCCGATCGGCGGCGGCGGACTGATCTCCGGCGTGTCAATGGCGCTGAAAGCGTCGAACCCAAAGATCAAGATCATTGGCGTGGAATCGTCGGATGGTCCAGCGATGCAGCAGAGCGTGGCAGCCGGCCGCGTCATCACGCTCGAGAAGATCGACTGCATCATCGACGGCCTACGGGTAAAGCGCGTGGGCGAGCACACGTTTTCTGTAGTACAGCGTTTTGTGGACGACATCGTCACGCTCCCTGACCGCGAGATCTTCGATGCAATGATCTGGATCATGTCGCATTGCAAACTGGTGGTCGAGGGTGCAGCGGCTGCACCCGTCGCGGCTCTGCTGCATGGATTGATCAAAGCTCCCGCTGGATCAAAGGTTGTGGCTGTGCTCAGCGGCGGGAATGTGAATCTTGATCAGATCAGGAATCTGAAGTGGAACTGAGAGACTAGGGACCCGGTCACCGCAGCCGGCGCTGGGCCCGCGTCCACAAGTGTCTTGGTCAATGGATCCACGCGCAAATTCAGGCCTTCGAGCGAGCGGGCGCCGAGCAGCACGAGGTCGCCGGCCTCGCCGAACACCACCTCATCCGTTGTGGTCTTACCGGCGGCATAAACGAAGGCAGGTCCCGTCCAGCGTTCCAGCACGGTTCCGTCAGCTTGACGGAACCGCCACTGATTGCGCCGCTCGATCTGCAATGATTCGAGGACGTCGGCCGGGATCCACGACAGCTCAGCCCCGGTATCCACGAGCACCGAGCGAATAGTCCGTCGTGCTCCCGGGAAGCGCGGGTTCTCGATCTCTATGTCGATGCGGAACGTTCCCATCTGGCTTGGCATGATACCTCCGGGGCTCTCCGAATGAGTACCAGTTCACTGCGTCACGCGTCAATCTCACGCGTTGTTGATCCGCCCCAGGAGTCATAGCTCCCTACCACGCTGCAGGGGTCGGAAATCAGCCGATGCAGAGAAGATGAGAACGGCAATGTGCCGACACGACTGAGTCCCTTCTTCCCTCCCGCGCCGGGAGGATACCAACCATTTCAGAAGGTGATCGACAGAATTCAGTCCGGTGTGTACGATGGAAAGCAAACTGACTGGGCAGGCTGGGTCGCGCGCGTTACTCCACGGCAACGTGGACGGACGATTAGCGCAACAACAAGGCGCGGCAGGCGTGATCAGGCTGCCGCGGCCGCAAGCACCTTGACGATTTGCTTCGGTGTTTCGCCGATCGCGAGAACGGCCCTGAGCAGAAGGTCAATGCTGACGGATGGATCACCGGACTCCATCTTCGCCACGCGAGACTGGCTCGATTCCAGCAGCTCTGCGACCTGCGTCTGGGAAAGACGGCGCCGAATTCGCGCGGCGCGGAGACACTCCGCCAGGGCCAGCTTCATTTCCACGAACGCCGCTTCCTCCTTTGTCAGCTTGAGGAAGTCCTGAGCATCCCCGACCCGCCAACCCTTCGATTCCAGTCGAGCCTTCTTCGCGCTATTCATCGTCCACACCTCACTTCAACCCTCGCTTCCTTTGAGAACGGCGGCGTTTGGACCCCTCCATGGAGCCAGACGAGAGGCTTGTCTGTCGGAGACATTCGCTCGACCCCAAGTCATGTCAGAAATGACATAATAGCAAGTCGTCTATTTGAGGACAGGGGAGTCTGACCACCTATAGGATCAGGGCGGGCTGTCAATGCGGATGCAACGCCGGGTTGTCGCCAAACCGATACCGCACGAGCCCATCCAACATCCGGACTCGCTCGGCTGAGCGTAGCCAAGAGCCTGCCCTGAGCGTAGCGAAGGGGATCCGCTTTTTTGCTGTAGAATTGAGCCATGCGACGCCTCCTCCTGGGACCACTCATCATCCTCGCGCTCGCCCCCGCCCCCCCGCTCGCGGCACAGCGTGAGCTGGGCAGGTTCCCGCTCGATCGCAGCAAACCCGTTCCTCCCAAATCCGACATCCTGGCGGCCTGGCAGGCGCGGCAACAGTCGATCCCACGCTTCCGCTTCACCTGGACCGAAGAGCAGACGCATCCGCGCCGCTGGGTACCCAACCCGCGCTATCCCGAGCGCGAGCGCGCTGCCACGCCAGCCCTGTTTCGCGACCGCACCTACCGCGTCACCAAGACCCTGGCGGTGGACGGCAGCCGCATGCGCTACTCGCTCGAGCTCGATCGCGCCGACGACCTGGACAGCGCCCAGGGCCTGGGCGAGGGCAAACGCTTCCTCTATATGAGCGTGTTCGACGGGCAGTCCGGCATCACGCGACTCACCTCGCTCAACGACTCCCTGCCGCCGCTCGTGCGCCAGTCGGC
>Ga0137433_1000341_pt1 | contig 26053 bp, 23 predicted proteins | sample EasRivERMZT840_2_FD_102335 | JGI IMG/M metagenome (GOLD analysis project Ga0137433, IMG submission 102335) | Soil microbial communities from meander-bound floodplain in the East River, Colorado, USA - East River MetaG ERMZT840_2 | ecosystem: Environmental > Terrestrial > Soil > Floodplain ...
AGGATCCGGCGAGCCTGCCTCCGGATTTCGAATCGGCGAAAAAACTTCTGGCTGCTTTTCCGTCGGATACCGCGCGGCGATTCCTTTATGGCACATCGATCGAAGCTCTGATTCGAAATCGCCCGATTAAGCTCTGGCTGCTGAATTACAGCCACCCGGATACGAGCCTTGGAAATCATCCTTGGGGGATTTTCGAGGAGAGTGCGAGCGGCCTGCGACCGCTATATGTCTACAACCCGCCGAACTCGAACGATCCATTCGTCGCGTATTTCACCGCCTCCATCGACCTGGACCAGGACGGCGTCGACGAGCTTGTGGTCGAGGCCAGCTATCGGACCGGAACGGCGTTCAAAGTCATTGCGAACCGAGGCGGCAAGTATCAGGAGATCTTCACGTCGTACTATCGCGGCCCCGAGTCCTGACGGACGGGCGGGCCGAACACGACGTGTTCCCTTGAGGAACCACCCCGGACTCGCTTCGCTCGGCCACACTCCCTCCTAACTTAGGAAGGGAGTTTATTGTTCGCGCAACGCTTCGGTAGGCTCGATCCTTAAACTGCGACGGGCGGGACCGAGCGTGGCCAGGAAACCCACCGCGATGATGACGAGCGCCACGGCCGGCAGCACAACCGCGCCATGTCCACGCATAATCACGCCGCCCGACCCTCTCTCAAACCAGATCACCAGCGCTGCGCCAAACGTCGCGCCGGCGGCGAGCTGCAAGAGCGCCCTCGAGAAGATGCTCGTAACGATCCGCTTCCTGCCCGCACCCAACGCGATCCTGATCCCAATCTCCTTCCGTCGCTGCGACACCGTAAACGCCATCAGCGAATAGACCCCCGCCGACGAAAGCATCAAGACCGTCGCCGTGATCGACAAGAACGCTGCCGCCGTCATTCGGCTGATCCACTGCTCGCTGCGCATCGCGTCTCCCAGGCTGCGTATCTGACGGAGATTGAGATCGGGATCGACCGCCAACGTGATCTCCTGCAAACGGGGTATGAAGCTGGATGGAGCGCCATCGTGCATCCGAATCGACATCATCGCGGGCTGCAACTGACCGGCCCCGACGGCGTGATACACCTTCGCTCGATTCGGATCACGCATTCCCTGGCTTGCGCCGGTAGGGAAGTCGCTGACGATGCCTACGATCTCAAACCATCGTTCAGAATCCGCAGTTCGCGCAGCCGCGTCTCTCGTTCTCCGGACATATCGGATACGCCGGCCCAGCGCGTCGCCGCCCAGAATGTCCTGCGCGAAAGGCTGGTTGACCAAAACCGTTCCTGCCTGGATATCCCCCGGTCCGAATTCTCGACCTCCGAGGATCGGAACCTCGAAGACGCGGAAGAAGTTCACATCCACGCGGTTGAAGTGCGCCTCGCGAACTTCGGCGCCGCCTTCCACCTCGATTTGCGCTCCGCCTTCGTCGCCCGGATTGAACATCGCGTACGTGATGCCCGCAACGCGTGGCTCTTCTGCCAATCGGCGCATCACTTCAGTCTGCCGGGGCGCGAAGCGATCCGGCGCGGAGTCCATCCCCAACTGGGCGGAGAGATACTCATCCGCTGCGAAGCCGACGCCGGCGATTCCGTCCATCGCGTCCTGCCAGGCGCTGGACACCGCAGGCGGCAGGATCGCGACAGCGAAAGTCACCTGCGCGATAATCAGGACGGTCCAGGTCTTCCCAAGACGAATCCCTTCAGCCCCGGCAATCCTGAGACTGTTTTGCAACCCGCGTTTGGTCGCCTGGATCGCCGGTACGATGCCGATTATCGCCGCCGCGAACACGCTGAGCACGACGGCATACAAGACGGCGTCCGGCGAGAGCTGGAAAGTGATCCAGAAGGGCAGTTCGACGCCGACGCTCTGCAGGGCTGCGCCAATCTGACGGAGACCGAACGCGGCGATCGCGACTCCCGCCAGCGCCGCCGCAACAGACAGGACAAGCGCCTCGACGAAGAGTTGAGTCACAATGCGTCCGCGGCTCGCGCCCAGCGCGGTGCGCAAACCGATCTCTCCTCGACGCATCGCCGTGCGCGTGTACACGAGAATCGCGACATTCAGACAAACCAGCGCGAGCAGGGCAACGAGCATGCCTTGCATCATGAGGAGACCCGCCAGGTCCTGACTTCCGTGCAGGCCAACAAACGGTTGAGCGTAAGGCAGCACCTGCGGCCGAAGCTGCGCGTAGATCATTGGAAACGCTTGCGCCGTGCGCTGGCTGATGCCCGTCAGTTCGGCCTGCGCGCTTTCGATCGTCGCGCCGGGAGCGAGTCGTCCAAAGACCATGAGGTCGGGGCCCGTTCGTGGTTCGGACGGTGGCAGGCCCGCTCGCAGCGGTATCCAGAAATGATCGTTAAACGGAAAGGCGTAGCCCTTCGGCATGACGCCAACGATGGAATACGACGTCGCGCCGAGTTGAATGCTTCTTCCGAGTATGGCAGGGTCGCTCGCAAACCGATTTCGCCAGACGTATTCGCCGATGACGATCACCGAAGACGCGCCTTCGCGTTCGTCTCCTGCCTCGATGTACCGGCCCATCAACGGCCGAACCCGCGCGACGCTGAATCCCGACGCGCTGATCGCTGCAACGACGACATTCTCCGGCCTCGCTCCGGGAACTATCAGGCTCGGTGCGAGAACTCGCAATGCGCTGATCTCCTGGACGGACGTCAGGCCTTCGCGCCAGACGTGATAGTCGTACAGGCTTCGTCGCTCGGGCCGGCCTGCCGCCGTGTCCCAGATCTCGATCGAGACGATCCGGTCGCCTTCATCGAGCGGCAGCGAATCTGTGATCAGATTCGTAAAAACGAAGCTGTACATGCCGGTGGAAATTGCCACAGCCACGGCGATGCCGGCCCCTCCAGCCAGCGCAAGTCCGGGATACTTGATCAGCATCCGGACGCCCAGCTTGATATCCAACCACCACGAATTAAGATTTCGCATCGTCTTTTAGCCTGCAACTCCCTCCTAAGTCAGGAGGGGTGGACGCGGCGAAGCCGCGGCCGGGGTGGTTTCCCCAGGAGACCACCTTGACTGCGCGTTGCACTTCTCTTACATGCAGGCAACCGGATTATTAACAGGGTTTCGTCCACACGATCGTGTAACGAAAGAAAAACTGTCGACGAACAATCGCTCCCGGCAGAATCTCCGCCGCCTCCCACACGATCGACCAGGTGCGCTGCGGATAAAACCCCGCGAAAGCACCCGCAATTTAAGAATGAGCGGAATTCGCATTGAAGATGCCGGCTCTATTACCGGGCCACTTAGTTATTGCGAAGAGCAACCACCACATCGATTCGAGTAGCTCGCCTCGCAGGAGTCCAGCTCGCTACAAGCGCGATCAAGATGACAAGTCCTGCGGAACACCCGAAAGCGAACAGGTCGAATACTCCTGTCATGTAGAGCTTGCTTGAAATGAGCTAAACGTGGGGCATGACTTTCAGGTGGACATTCAACCCAGGCAGACTGATACTTGGGTCGAATGTCTATACGTAAGCGCGCTGATCGCGAATACTCGGCTCACCTTCAGGGTACATTGGACCTGCTGATCCTTCGGACATTGTTGTTTGGACCACAGCATGGACAAGGTGTTGCCCGCGCTATCCAACAACAGTCCGAGAACGTTCTGATCGTCGACCATGGCTCGCTTTACCCCGCGTTACAGCGTCTTGAGAATCGAGACTTCATTTCGGCTGAGTGGGGCGTGTCCGATAACAATCGGAAAGCGCGGTTCTATAGCCTCACTCGAAAAGGACGCAACGAGCTCACTCGCGAGGAAAGCGAATGGCGGCGCATTGCAGCCGCCATCGGACGAGTACTTGACGGTGAGCCAGGAAAGGCATGACACATGTTTTGGAAACGGCGGCGTGGTGATGCTGACTTCCGGGAAGAAATCCAATCGCACATAGATATCGAGACAGAGCGGCTGATCGCTGAAGGACTCTCTCCCGCAGAGGCTGGAAGTGCGGCGCGTCGAACGTTCGGTAACGCCACAGCATTTCAGGAACGTTTCTACGAATCGCAACGAACTGCGCTGTGGCTGGACGATTTTGCGCGCGATGTGCGCCACGCACTGCAATCTCTGCGGAGGGCTCCGATGTTTACGTCGGTCGCGTTGTTGACCCTCGCCCTGGGGATTGGAGCAAACGCGGCCATCTTCTCGATCGTGAACGGCGTGGTGCTGCAGCCTCTGGCTTATTCCAAGCCGGAGCAGTTGATGCATCTGGTGACACAATATCCACGCACTCCACGATTCCGCGTATCGACGCCCGAGTACGTGGAGTTTCGCGAGATGAACCGATCGTTTTCCGCCGTCGGAGCCTATGTGGAAGGTGAGGCGGACGTCACCGGCGGAGAGCGGCCCCGACGCGTACGCATGGCCTCAGTCGACAGACGTCTGCTCGACGCTCTGGGTATCCAGGCTGCTCAGGGACGATTGTTTGCGCCAGACGAAACGGAAGTGACCGGCAATGAGATCCTGACCACGGCCATTCTCTCCCACGAGCTGTGGCAGAGCGCGTTCGGTGGTCGGCCGATGATCGGACAGACTATGGAAGTCGACGGCGTGCGGCGCGAAGTCATCGGCATCATGCCGCCCGGCGCGGCCCTCAAAGATCAGCGCACCGAGATCTGGTTGCCCCTGGGGTTGAACCCCGCCAATCGCCAGAACCGCGGTAGCCACGGACTTTTTCTCATCGGGCGACTGAGAGATGGCATCACGCAGCAGTCCGCCCAAACGGAACTCGACGCGCTCATCGAAAGCTGGGGCGAGCGTGTTGGAGTCGCGGACCATGTTTTCACTCCACTGACCGAAAACGGCGGCCACATTCTCCACATGATGCCTTTGCAGCAGGAAATCGTCGGTGATGCCGGCCGCTCGATTTGGGTCTTGCAGGCGGCCGTGGTTTTTGTGCTCCTCATTGCTTGCGCGAATCTCGCGAACCTGCTGCTGGCCCGCGGCGAGACTCGGCATCAGGAATTTGCCATCCGCAGGGCTCTGGGCGCCAGCCATGGGCGCCTGCTACGGCAGTTCATGACCGAAGGTGTGTTGTTGTCGATCAGCGGTGGGATCCTGGGTGTTGGGCTCGCGCGGGCCGGTGTCGGCGCACTGGTGACCGCATATCCGACGAGTCTGCCGCGCGCCAGCGAGGTCTCGGTTAACGCGCCCGTATTGCTCTGGACGTTCGCCATTGCCATGGCGACCGGAATGTTCTTCGGACTGGCGCCCATCATGCAGACGCGTGCCCAACGCCTGCTGACCACCCTTAAGCAAGGGGGATCCAAAGGCGCAACTCGCGCGGCGCGGCAAACCATCCGGCGGGGTCTAGTGGTGGCAGAAGTCTCGTTGGCCGTGATGCTGGTCATTGGTGCGGGTTTGCTGCTGCGAACGGTCTTGAATCTCACGCACGTTAATGCGGGATTTGTCCCGACACGATTGGTGACGTTTTCCATGCGATTCTCCGGGACTGCGTATCAGGAAAGTCCCGCGCGCGTACAGGCGTGGCAGCGGATTCTCGGCAAGATTGGCGCCATCCCGGGTGTGGAGTCGGCTACGGCAATGCGAGGCCTGCCGCCAAATCGTCCCTCCAACTCGATCAACACGGATATCGAGAACTACACGGCGCCGCCTGGAGGTCCAAACGAGGTCGTCAATTACGATCAATCCGTCCTGTCGGGTTATTTCGAGACAATGGGTATCCCAGTTGTTGCCGGGCGCGGATTCGAACAAACCGATGCCGCGTCTGCAGGCCGGGTGGTCGTGGTCAACGAAACGTTCGTGAGGACCTTCCTGGCCGGGCAGAATCCGGTCGGCCAGCGTCTGCGACGTTTAGGTTGGTACGATGCCGCCTGGTGGACGGTGATCGGCGTGGCACGCGACGTCAAGCAAGGTGGTGTTGATCGAGAAACAGGAACCGAGTTGTACTTCCTGGCCGAACAGGCGGAACGATCCGGCCCTCTGGCAATGCCGACGACGATGAATGTCGTGCTACGCACGACGCTCCCCGCCGTAGCGCTGGCGCAGACACTTGAACGGGTGGTGAAAGAGGTGGACCCCGCGATTCCCATCGTCCGGCTCCGTGAAATGGATGAAGTCTTCGCCGAATCGATCAGCCGTCCGAGGCTTCTGTCGCAGCTTGTCGGCGCGTTTGCAGCTCTGGCATTGCTGCTGGCCGCCGTCGGCACGTATGGTGTCCTGGCTTACATGGTCGCGGCGCGCCGCCGCGAAATCGGCATTCGCATGGTACTTGGCGCGGATCGTCTTGCAGTGCTGGCCCAGGTCATGAAGCAGGGTCTCCTGCTTACTTCCGCCGGCGTTGTCATTGGCTGCGGCGGCGCATTGGTACTCACCCGCCTGATGGCAGCACTGCTGTTCGGCGTGCAGCCGACCGACGCGGCTACGTTGGTCACAGCAATTGCGACAATCACACTCGTGTCGGCCGCCGCATGTTGGCTGCCGGCCTGGCGTGCGTCGCGAGTGGATCCGATCGTAATGCTCAGATATGAGTAGTAAATCTAAATGGAGGGCGCGGCGAGCCTAACCCGAAACTCGCCAAAAGGACGTATGGTTCGGCTAACTGGACAAGTGGCATCGCGAACGATTTCGGCATCGACGGTCTGGCGGCATTACGCGAGTGTACTTCTGAAATGGCGCACTTAGTTATCCGCCACATAACAGGGATCGCCACAAAATACCTCTACCTGACCATGACTCCGCTTCCGACCAATAGAACTCATATTGTGGCTTCGTGAGACGCCATCGACGGCTTCGGGGGTCCTTCAGAAACGCCTCGGCTTCTCGCCGGAGTTCTGCAGTCTGCCGCGTTTCGTCAAAGAGGCTGGCCCAGCCTTCGCGGGCAATGAGATCGGCGGGAAGTCCGGAAACATTGGCGCCCGTGATTTCTGAGAGCCGGCTGTACGCACGTGCCGCGGCATCCGGATTTTTCATCTTGCGGCGCACGCGTGCGAGTCGCGTCAATGCGCCGGCGCGAACAGCATCCTCGGCCTTCGCAGCAAGCTGCTCGTATATGAGCGCGGCGGCGTTCAGGTCGCTTCGCGCAAACCCGACTTGTTCGCCTTCGACGTAAAGCGACGCGGCAGCCCCAGGACGCATCGGCGGCTGCGGGTAATACAGAAGGCCGCCTTCCGGTTTGACGCTGATTTCGTCCGCTCGAAAATGTTCCGGCGGGAACCGCAACATTCGCGTGCAAGCTAAACCCATCCACAGTGGAGCAGCGGGGACTCGATAACGCGTCCATGCCTTCGGGATCGATTTGATCGCCTCGACGAATCACACGCCTTCCGCAATTGGTGCCATCGACAATTCGGCCACGTACAGAGGCGGCGTAGATACCTGCGAGCCAGGGTTGATCGCGTGAAAGCGGATCCGATTCCAGATCAAAGCTCGCGGCGGAACGATCGATGCGGCGAGATTCGAAGTGAAAGGTGTCGTTATTCTCGCGCTGTTCAAAGACCCGGCAGGTAACCCCATGGCCCTGGTGGAAATGGAAAACGGAAAGGCGAAGATTCCGTAGTTCTTTTGCACTCAGACAACCAAGGGCGGTGCACTAAATTCCATGATTTGAATAGCAATTCGGGAATTTACTGCACCGCCCCCGTCTTCTGCTTGAGTTCTTCGAACCAGTTAACCACCACGCGAATCTCACGGTGTCGCGCTGGCAGCGCGCCCGCCTGTGACGGTGAACTTAAGGGGATGTAGACGAGGGTTCCCGTCGGCGAGAAATCAAATTGCGCAACACTGTAGGGCCAGTTGGTCCGTGATGCTCCACCCGGTGTCCGAGAGAGCTCGGTCTTCTTTGCTTCGTAGCCCATGGCCGGATTCTCTCCTATAGTCACTGTCTATGCCCGAACTGCCGGACGTCCTGCTGTATATCGAAGTCCTCAAGCCGCGCATCCTGCACCAGACGCTTGAACGCGTGCGGCTGGCGAGCCCGTTTGTCGTGCGTTCGGTGTCGCCGCCGATTTCATCACTTCATGGACGAACCGTCCTGACTCTGCGCCGGATGGGCAAACAGATCATCTTTCAGTTCGAGGGCGATCTGTTTTTGATCATCCACCTCATGATTGCCGGACGCTTCCAATGGAAGGACCATGGCGCAAAGATTCCCGGCAAACTCGGCCTGGCTGCGTTCGACTTTCCGTCCGGCTCGCTGATGCTCACGGAAGCCGGTTCGAAGAAACGCGCATCGATTCATGTCGTACAGGGCGAGAAATCGCTTGAACCTTTCGATCGACGCGCACTGGAAGTCCTCGACTCGTCTCTTGATGAATTCCGCAGCGTCCTGACTCGTGAGAACCACACGGTGAAGCGCTCATTGACCGACCCGAGACTCTTCAGCGGAATCGGAAACGCGTACTCGGATGAAATCCTCCATCGCGCGCGGCTGTCGCCGATGAAGCTGACGTTGAAGATGAACGATGAAGAAATCGCGCGGCTGCACAGTGCCGTGAAGACCACGCTTATGGAATGGATCGAACGGCTCAAGACGGACGTGGGCTCCGGGTTCCCTTCCAGAGTCACGGCGTTCCGGCCGGAAATGGCTGTACACGGACGCTTCGGCAAACCCTGTCCGGACTGCGGGTCGAAGATTCAACGCATCGTTTACGCGGAGAATGAGTGCAATTACTGCGCGACCTGCCAGACCCAGGGGCGACTGCTGGCCGACCGCGCGCTTTCGCGTTTATTGAGAGAAGATTGGCCGCGCACGCTTGAAGAGATGGAAGGGAAAATGGGGTAGAATGCCGCACCAGAATGTCGCAGGGATCCAGAATGTCGCAGGATCGGGAACCGCTTTTCCAGACGTTGTTCGAAAAATCACCCGACGCCATCTTTCTTGAAGACGTGTCGGGTACGGTTTTGAACTGTAATCCCGCAGCAGCCGCTCTTCACGGAATGACCTGTGATGAACTCGTCGGGAAAAACGTCGCGGACCTGGTGCCGCAGGAGCAACGGCAGCGACTTGTCACTCTTGAAACCAACAGTCCGGCCGAATTCGAAAGCTACAGCCTGACGGCCGACGGCCGCGCGATTCCGGTTTCGATCCGCACGAGCCGCATTCAGTATCTTGGCCAGCCGGCCTTTTTGCTCCACGTTCGCGACATCAGCGAGTACAAACGCATCGCACTCGAACGGCAACGCACAACCGACGAACTCGAAAGCCGCGTGCAAAGCCGAACGGCCGCTCTTGCCCGCGCCAACGAGGTGCTTCGCGGCGAGATTGCCGAGCGGAACCGCACCGAAGAAGCGCGAAAACGGCTGGAGCGTGAGGTTCAGGGCGCTCACAAGATGGAAGCGGTCGGACGGCTGGCCGGCGGTGTCGCTCATGATTTCAATAACCTGCTGACCGTGATCATCGGCCGGTGTGAAGTCCTGCTCGGCCGGCTCAGCTCCAATCATCCGATGCGTCCGGATTTGCTGCTTATCTACACCGCCGCTCAAAAAGCCGCTCAGGTCACGCGGCAATTGCTCGCATTCGGGCGAAAGCAGGTCCTCAAACCGAAGATTCTGAACCTCAACGCAGTCATCGATCTCATGGGCAACATGCTTCGTTCCCTCACCAAGGAGAACGTAGAGATGGTGTCCGATCTCGACGCCAATCTGTTGAGTATCGAAGCGGACCGCGGCCAGATCGAACAGGTCCTGATGAACCTCGTCGTCAACTCGCTGGATGCAATGCCCGATGGCGGCACGCTTCGCATTCAAACGCGGAACGTTGAACTCGACGGCTCGCCCACAGGGTTCGGCTTCGAGGTGAAAAGCGGTCAATACGTCATGTTTTCCATTCAGGACACCGGACGAGGAATGGACAAAGACACGCTGCCGCACATTTTCGAGCCGTTCTTCACGACGAAAGACAAAACGAGCGGATCCGGTCTGGGACTTCCGACTGTGTACGGCATCATCAAGCAGAGCGGCGGATACATCACAGTCGCAAGCCGGCCCGGCGAAGGCGCAACGTTCAAGATCTACCTGCCGGGCTTTATGAAGGAAGCCGAGCCACTCGATGAGCACGAACGCGTCACAGTGGCGCCGCTGGGTGGCGAGACCATTTTGCTCGCGGAAGATTCCGACCTCGTCCGGCAGCTCACGCGCGAAATGCTGGAGGTCCGTGGGTACAAAGTACTCGAGGCCTGCAACGGGCAGGACGCGCTTGCCATCTGCAATTCGTTCGACGGGCCTATCCACATGACGCTGACGGATGTCGTCATGCCGGGAATGACGGGCCGGGAACTGGCGGAACAGGCGGTGAAGATCCGGCCGGATATGAAGGTCCTGTTGATGTCCGGATACACGGATGAAATCAGCAAGGCCGGGTTCCTGCATCCCGGCCTGCAGTTCATCGAAAAGCCTTTCACATCGAACTCACTTGCACTGAAGATCCGCGAGGTGCTGGATCCCGCGGAGGTGTGAATGAGGCAGTTGGTACGGCAAATGAGTTAATACCCTCAACCGCCATCACCCGGATCCTCATCCGATCCACACAGCGGCGTAGCGTCCTCGAGGTCATCCAGATAACCCAGCGGCAGCGCAACTTTCTGCATGCCCGTAGCTTTCCCCCGAACGACTCGCATCGCTGACGGCGGGAACGGCTGCGAACGATCGACACCATGAAATAGCTCCTGCAGCTGCCCGACCGTCTCGATGCGCATCATGCCCACGCGAACGTCGGAACTCATCCGAAATCCCTTCGTGTACCAGGAAGCGTGACGGCGGAAGGAATGCATCGCCATGCGTTCGCCGAACCACGATGAAAGTTCCCGCGCGTGGGCGAACATGATTTCGAGGACCTCGCCGAAGATCGGCGGGTCCGGAGGTTCGCGTCCGTTGAAGACATCGCTCAGGTCGCGAAACAGCCACGGGCGGCCAAGACAGCCGCGGCCTACGATGACGCCGTCGCAACCGGTCTCGCGCATCATGCGGAGCGCGTCTTCCGCTTCCCAGATGTCGCCGTTTCCGAGAACCGGAATCCGCACCGATCTCTTGAGTTCCGTGATCGCGTCCCAGTCGGCTTTGCCGTGATAAAGCTGCGCGGCCGTTCTCGCGTGCAGCCCGACCGCGGCGCAGCCTTCGTCTTCCGCGACGCGGCCGGCAGACAGGAACGTGAGGTAGTCGAGGTTGATTCCCATTCGAAATTTGATCGTCACGGGAACGTGCTGCGAATTGCTCACGGCGGCGCGAACAATGTTTCGCAGCAGGTTCCGCTTGACCGGAATCGCGGCGCCGCCGCCTTTCCGCGTAACCTTCGGCACGGGGCACCCGAAGTTCATGTCGAGGTGATCGATCCGGCCTTCATCGACGAGACGTTTGACGGCCTCCGCGATGTAATACGGATCAGTGCCGTAGAGCTGAAGACTTCTCGGTGATTCGTCGGGACCAAAATCGGCGAGCTTGAGTGTCTTGTCACGGCCGTCGACAAGCGGCCTCGCGTTGATCATCTCGCTGACGTAGAGTCCTGCGCCGAAGCGTCTGCAAATCGACCGGAACGGATAGTTCGTCACACCCGCCATCGGCGCAAGCACGACCGGCGGCCAGATATTCATCGGCCCGATTCGAAGTGTGGGAAACTCCGCCGCTTCCGCGAGTCTGACATCACGGTTAATGGCGCTTCGATAGATCAACTGCATCCCCCGTATGTTACCAGTCATAGGACACGTGTCGCGCGACACCCCCACGGAATTTCAATTGCCAACAAACATGGCGAGAGGTGTAACAAAACATGGCAAGGCTCTATATCGGTAACCTTCCACATTTGACGGCTGACCAGGAACTTCAAGCGTGGATTGAATCACGCGGCTTCAAAGTGGAGTCGGTTCAGGTGATTAAAGACCTGGATACTGGCGCGTCGCGCGGATTCGCGTTCGTCGAGTTACCGGAGGTGCTTGACGCGCAGGAGGCTGTGAGTGCACTCAATGGTGAGAGGATGGAAGGACACAGCCTACGCGTCAGCGAAGCAAGACCACTCCCCTTCAAGAGCGAGGGCCGTCAGGCAAGCGGAACTCGTACACCTAAGAAAAGGGCTTCCTGATATCGCCGGTTTTGGAGTGAGCGGCGAAAATGTTTTCGTAACATTCACAACTCGCGCTTTCGAGATGCTTGCGATCGATGATCTCGATAATTCCGCGGCTGTACCGAATCGCGCCCATCCGCTGGAGGGCGCTTGCCGTCACGGACACAGAAGCGCGGCGGCTGCCGAGCAGCCGCGCTAAGGTTTCCTGCGTCAACGCGACCCGGTCGGCAACGGAACGGTCGTGGGCCATGAGCAGCCACCTGCACAATCGTTCTTCGACGGAATGAAATTTGTTGCAGACCGCCGTCTGCGCGATCTGGATAAGCAGGGCCGCTGTGTATTGAAGCAGAATCTGACGCAGCGTATCGCAGCGCCGCAATTCCTTTCGCAATGCGTCTCGGCTGATCCGATACGCTTTCCCCGGGATCTGGACCGTGGCACGGCAAGGCGTTATGTTGCCGAGCAGGGATGCCAGTCCTACGATCCCCTCATTTCCGATGACACAGATTTCCAGAGTGTCGCCGGCAGCCGTGCCCGAAAGCATGGAAATCGCGGCGTCTTCCGGAAAAAAAACCTCGTCCGCCAGCACGGCTGCATCATAGAGAACCGCGTCTTGCGGCAGATCGATCAACTTCAAGTGCGGGTCGATCAGGCGATATTCCTTCGGGGGCAGCGCCTTCAGAATTCGGTTCTTCATAACCTCACGCCGAGCGCACTGTAACGAAACTATCGGATGCCGTCGGTACGCTGCCGTACACCGCGGCTTGTCATTGTTTTTCCGACAGCATGCGGTGCAGGGTCGAGATGAAGGCTGTAGTGTCAATGATCGGTTTGGACGCGTATTCGTTGAACCCTGTGGCGAGATACTTTTCCCGGTCGCCAGACATGACACTCGCAGTCAACGCAAGAACAGGAATTTTATGAAGCCGCGGGTCCTGGCGGATGTGGCGGAGCACCTCGACGCCGTCCATGCCCTGAAGCCTGATGTCGAGAATAACCAGGTCGGGCGCGTCGCCGGCAAAGCTGCGCAACGCGTCCTCGCCGCTGCTGTGGCGAGTTACTTCGAAGTCGTCACGCAGCAGGTAATACATGAGGTCGCGATTGTCATCCGCGTCTTCAATGACCGCAATCTTGTGCATAGGTTTCTGACGGTCGGAAGAATTACTCCAACAGGCGATTGGAGTCTGTACTGGACCGTACTTTATGAAGATTGGATTCGACGCATACCGTCGCGCAAAATGCCGTAGCATTCGCAGGCCATGTCCTCGAGCCCGGCAGCATCGAGAATGGTGATCTGCCCGCGCGCGATTCGGATGAGGCCGGCGCGCTGGAGCAGTCCGGCAGCAACAGTCACGCTCGCTCTTCGAGTACCCAGAAGACGAGCGATCACATCATGGGTCAACACGAGCACATCGCCGCGAACCGCGTCGCGCGCGACCAGCAGCCACCTGCTGAGCCGTTCCTGCAGCGAGTGATAACAGTTGCAGATGCAGGACTGCGCGACCTGAACGATGAACATGTTCGTATATTTCAGCAGCAGATCGCGTAGAAACGGATTGCGACGAAACTCTTCGTAAAGTTGTTGCCCGCGTATTCTGAAAGCATTGCCACCCATCTGGACGACAGCACGATAGGGAGTCACGCCGCCGAGGATCGCCGGAACACCCACCATTCCTTCATGGCCGATCAGTCCGATCTCAACCGTTGAGCCTTCGGAATTTGTCGATACAATCGACACGAGCGCGCTGTTCAAAAAATAAACGTGCTCAACCTTTTGATCCGGCTCATAGAGGATCGTACCAACGGGCAATGTTACCGCTTCCAACGTGTCGACCCAGCTTTTTGAGGTCTCTGGTAACGAATCAAGGATTTTGTTCATGCTTTTCCCAGGGGGCGTTTCGTTATGTTTCAAGGCTTTCATTGAATCGCCTCCATTTCCCCACAGTAGTTTTTGCAATCACCCTGCCAAAATTACGGGGGGCGGCGGGTATATTTAGGGCGTGTTTGAAGTCTTTCGCAGCCGCAAGATGGGAACTGTATTACTACTCGGGTTCTCTTCAGGCCTTCCTATATACCTAACGAGCCGTACGCTTCAGGCATGGATGACGGTGGAAGGCGTGAACCTGACGGCCGTCGGTTTGTTTGGTCTCGCCAGCCTGCCTTATTCACTCAAATTCCTGTGGGCTCCGGTGATCGACCGCTTCACTGTTCCCGTGCTCGGACGGCGCAAAGGTTGGTTGTTCGCGACCCAGATCCTTCTCGGAGTCGCCACAGGCGCCATGCTTTTTTCACAACCGTCTCGAGCGCTGGAAGTGCTCGCGATCAACACACTCATCATTGCTTTCTTGAGCGCGACGCAGGACATCGTCATCGATGCGTACACCACCGACATCTCCGGACCTTCGGAAGTCGGCGCCGTTTCAGGCACAAAGGTGCTGGGATATCGCATTGCGATGATTGCAGCAGGCGCCGGCGCGCTGGTGATGGCCGATCACATATCGTGGCACGCTGTCTATTTCGTGTTCGGCTTCACCATGCTCCTGCTCGCGATCGTTTGCACGCAGATCTCTGAGCCCGTGTTGCACGAGCGTCCGCCTTCTTCGATGGGTGAGGCCGTGCGCATGCCGCTCATCGACTTCTTCAAACGGACTGGAACAGCCACGGGCGTCTTTATCCTGATCTTCATCCTGCTCTACCGGCTCGGCGATTCAATGGTCAACAACATGACAACTCCGTTCCTGATCCAAACAGGCTTCAGCCTGACCGATATCGGCACCGTGCAGGGCGGACTCGGCATACTCGCCACAATTGCGGGAGTCCTGGCCGGCGGCGCCGCAATCGCGCGAATAGGCATAAACCGATCGCTTTGGGTTTTTGGAGGACTTCAGATCGCGAGCAATTTCTGCTATCTCGTGTTGAGCTACACCGGGCGCGACTACTCCGTGCTCGTTCTTGCAGTCATCGTCGAAAACGTCTGCTACGGGCTCGCAACAGCGGCGCTCGTCGGTTTCATCATGACGTTGTGCAATCCTCGTTTCTCAGCGACGCAGTATGCGTTGCTCTCGAGTCTGATCGCTGTTGGAAGGGATGTCCTGGCGGCGCCGTCGGGATCGATTGCGGCAAGTCTGGGCTGGCCCGCGTTCTTCGTGATCAGCGTCGTAGCGTCGTTGCCGGGGATGATGCTGTTGCCGTTCTTCGCGCCTCTCTCGTTGCGGAAATCAATACGGGATCTTGTTAAGCAACCCCCAGTACAGACCAAGCTCTGAGACCGCATGCACAAAATTACTGAAGTCCACGGGCTTCACGATATAGCTGTTCACACCGAGATTGTAGGTATCCAGTACGTCGCGTTGCTCCTGCGACGAAGTCAGCATCACCACCGGAGTGTGTTTCGTCCGTTCGTCGGACTTCACGCGACGCAAAACCTCGATCCCGTCCACTTTAGGGAGTTTCAAATCGAGGAGGATGACTTTCGGCAGTTTTGCCGATTTCCGTTTTGCGAAAGGCCCTGTTGCGAAAATGAACTCGAGCGCCTCCGCGCCGTCCTTCACAACAAACACTTTGGCTGCGAGGTTTTGTTTCTGCAGTGCTCTGAGCGTCAGCTCAACATCATTCGGGTTGTCCTCCACCAGGAGGATCTCGACATCCTCGAGACTCGTCATGACTGCACCTTTTGGGCGATAAAGTGTTTTAAAGCGGTGATTTGTTCAAAACGAACCAATACGTCGCCAGATCGCCGACAACCTTGTAGAACGTGTCGAACTCGACCGGCTTGACGACGTAGCTGTTCACTCCGAGTTTGTAACATTCCGCAATATCGCGTTCCTCCTGCGACGACGTCAGAACGACAACCGGAATGGACCGCGTGCGTTCGTCGGCGCGAAGTCGTCTCAGAACTTCGATACCGTCGATCTTCGGCAGCTTCAGGTCGAGGAAGACCACTTTCGGCCGGGGATGGCCGACGCCAAGGAGATACTCGAGGGCTTCGGCTCCATCCCGGGCGATGGTCAACCCGACTCCGAGGCCGCCCTTCTTGAGGGCTCGCTGTGTCAGTTCCGCATCATTGGGATTGTCTTCAACGAGCAGCAAATCGATCCCGCCACTGCCGACATTACTTTCAGGAGCGCTCATCCGTTACGCCTTCGGTAAGGAGAAATAGAAGGTCGCTCCCTCATTCATCTTGCCTTCTGCCCAGACCTTGCCTCCATGACGGAGGACAATGCGCTGAACCAGGGCAAGGCCGACGCCTGCGCCTTCGAAGTCATCCACGTTGTGCAGACGTTGAAATACGCCGAACAGCTTCGGACTGTACTGCATGTCGAATCCGACGCCGTTATCACGAACGTAATACGTGTTCTGATTCCCGCCTTCCTGGAACCCGATCTCGATGGAGGGCTTCAGTTTCGGCCGGGTGAATTTGAACGCATTCGAAATCAGGTTGTAGAACACCTGACGAATCGTGTTGCGATCGCCGAATGCCGGGGGTAGATCCTGCACTTCGATCAGAAGCCGTCGCTCCTTATTCGCTGCCTGAACCTCTTCAAACGCGCTCCTGGCGACTTCTTCCATATTGACGTCCGCCTGATCCAGCGGTTGTCTGCCAAGGCGTGAGAATGTCAGCAGGCCCTCGATCAACTCGCCCATGCTCCGGGCGTTGCTCCGGATGATGTTGAGGAGTCGCTTGCCTTCGGCATCCATCTTGTCCGGATACTCTTCCATCAGCACACGGGAGAATCCGTCGATCGCGCGCAGCGGTCCTCTCATGTCGTCGGAGATGGAGTATGTGAACGCTTCGAGTTCCTTCACCATCATCTCGAGTTGCGCGGTACGCTCTTTGACCCGCTGTTCCAGGTCGGCGTTCAGGCGCTGGATCTCGTCCGTCTTCGCATGAACCTGCTTGAGCGCCTCCTGAGCTTCGCTGTACAGGCGGGCGTTATCGATCCCGAGTGCCGCCCGCCGCGCGAGTTCCTCTGCGAAGTTCAGGTCGCTATCGGTATAACGTCGCGACGGGTTTTCGGATGCGAACGTCATCGCGCCCAGCGTCCGGCCGCGGGCCACGAGCGGGACGACCATGGCCGATGCGAGTCCGAGTTCCTGAAGGATCTTGAAATGTTCAGCGTCCTGAGCGAGCGCAATGAGCATCGAATCCGGAATATCGGTGTAGATCTTCGCTTTTCCCGTCCGCATGACATGCGCGACGCCGTGCGGCGCGGCTGTTTGTGTCGAAAACCTTCTCTGGAATTCGCGCGCCCAATCGGAGCGTTGCGGATCGCGATGAACCAGAGCGACGCGGTGGAAGCCTTCGTTGTCATCCGTGACATCGACCGCGCACCAGTCCGCGAGTCGCTTGACGGCAAGCTTCGCGACGGTCATCAGATTGGTGTGGTAATCCAGCGATGACGCAAGCACCGTGCTCGCTTCCGCCAGAAACGCCAGCTTGTCCGCGTTGGCTTCTGCTTCCGAACGCGAGACGCGCTCGTAAATCAGGAGTTTGTCGCGTTCTTCTTCCGCGCGCGTGCGCTTGATGAAATCGCCTACCTGCCGGCCCAGCGCGTCGAACATCTGCAGCATTTCATCGTCCGGCTGAACAACCTCGCGGTTATAAAACGCCATGACGCAGTTGACGTAATCGCCCACACGAATCGGAAATGCAAAAGCGCCGTGCAGACCGACGCGCTCTGCGATCGGGGCTCGCGGAAAGTTCTTGTCCTCGACCACGTTGTCGACCCATGCCGGCTGATCGCTCGCGAGGACTCTTCCCACGAGATCGATCCCGGGGAATAAGATCGTTTTTCGGCCCGCTTTTTCGAATTCTTCGACTTCATACGTCGGAACATGCCAGCTGCCTTCGACGTGAAGCGTGTTCGAGTCGGAATTGACGACCCACAATTCACCGAGTTCCCAGCCAACCGCCTCGCACACGTACTGCAGCAGTTTCGGAGTCGCCTCCGACAGACTCGACGATTCTGCCAGCGCGCGCGTCACCGCAAACTGCGCCGCGAGCCTGCGGTCGGTGTATTTTCGCTGGGCGATGTCGCGAATGATGCCCGTGTAGATGTGAAGGTTGTTTTTCTTGTACTCACCAAGCGACAACTCGACCTCAACCTGCTTGCCGCTCTTGTGCACTCCCGTGACCTCGACAACAGGCGTTTTTCTCCCCCGCTCCCGCGCCTGTTCGACCGATTCTTTGTACCCTGGAATGATCCACTCCAGCGGCTGACCCACCATATCTCTCAGGGCATGCCCGAAAATCCGCTCAGCGGCCCGGCTGATTGAAAGGATCCTGCCCTGTTCGTCGAGCGTCACGATGGCGTCGCTTGCCGCCTCCTCGATGATCTCGTACCGATCTTTTAGCTCTTCCATTGGCCTTCTTTCTTTTCGAGTGAGTGTGAGGCGTAACCGGATTCTTTTAGCAACGGGTTGTCCAAACGACTATTTGCGGGGCTATAACCATAAGATGTTCAACAGAAGCGATTTAATACGATGTTAATTCCTGGCGTGTTTTGCCGGTGTTCCGGGGAAAGCGGGGAGACTCCCCTTTCAATGGGGAAAAATGTCCTGTATAAGAGACTCGGATGATAGGCCTCTTTCGAAAGCTCAGAGCAAATCGGAACCTCCTGAAAAACCTGATCGTGCGTGATTTGAAACACCGCTACGTCGGGTCGATCGGCGGTTTTCTGTGGTCGGTCATACATCCGGTGGTGCTTCTTGTCAGCTACACCTTCGTGTTCAGCGTGGTTTTTCCTTCGCAGATGGGACCGGAGTTCGGAACCGACAGTTTTGCGATTTTTATCCTCTGTGGCCTGCTTCCCTGGCTCCTGTTCAGCGACACGATCGTTCGCAACTGCAGCGTGATCTCCGACAACGCGCCGCTGATCACCAAGACCGTCATCCCGGCCGAAATCCTTCCGATCTCCATCACGATTTCCAATCTGATTCATCACCTGATCGGCCTGGTCATACTGCTCGTGGTTCTGATCGCGTATTACGGAGTCCATATCTCCGCGTTGTGGATCATCCTGTATATGGTCATGCTGCTGTTGCTCGCGCAAGGCATCGGCTGGATTGTCGCGGGCCTTCACGTTTTCCTGCGAGATACGATTCAGGCGCTTCATATCGTCATGCTGCTTTGGTTTTACTTCACTCCGATCCTGTACACGATCGACCGCGTGCCGGAAAATATCCGGTTCTGGGCCGGGTTGAATCCCATGGCGCTGATTGTCACGGGCTACCGCAATTCCCTGCTTCACCTTGCGCAGCCGCGGGGTGTGGAGATCGCGATGGTAATGGGCGCGAGTCTCGCGGTTTTTCTCATCGGCGCGTACCTGTTCCGCCAGGCAAAGCCCGCGTTTCCGGATGTGTTGTAGCGGTCACGACTTGCACGGCAAGCAATCCTCCAACCGCACACCCCGCCGCTCGAGCAGGCGCAAGTAAAGCGTCTCGGTCCTGGACAGCATCTTGTCCATCGCAAACTCGTCGATCACACGCTGCCGTGCTCTCGCTCCGAATGCGCGCGCCATGTCCGGTTGATCGAGCAGCCGGCCGATCGCGCCTGCGATTTCATCGGCGTTTTCGACCGGTACGAGAAACCCTGTACGGCCGTCTTCCACGAGCTCGGGATTACCTCCGACTCGCGTCGCCACGACAGGAATGCCGGCGGACATCGCCTCGAGGATGACATTCGAAAGACCTTCAGTAAGAGAGGGATGAACCACGATATCGACTTCGCGCAGGATCTGCGCGACATCCTGCCGCTCACCTGTAAAGATCACCTCCCCATGCAGTTTCAACTCGTTCGCGAGGACCTCGATCTCCGACGAATAGTTCCGCTCCGCGGAATGCGCTCCGATCATCAAGAATCGAACGTTGCGGCCACTATCGGCAAGAATGCGCGCGGCCTGAAGGTAGAACTCCATTCCCTTTCCTGAAACCAGCCGGCCGATACAGGCACAAACCGGCGTCCCTTCCGGAATGCCGAATTCTTTGCGCAGCGCGCCGGAGTCAGCACTGCCTGCGCGAGGAGGTGGCACCTCGATGCCGTTGTGTATGACTTCGATCTTCCGTTCCGGTACGCCCTGGCCCGCCAGCCAGCTTCGACCTGCGCTGCTGTTCACGAGAACGCAATCCGCCAACCGGCACACCACGCTGAGGGCGCGAATCTTCCCGGGTGTCAGGTATGCGCCGACATCTCGAACAGAGGCAATGATTGCGGGCCGAAGTGCGAGCCGGGAAGCGGGTATCGCAAAGACGTTCGGATACCAGCCGTACGTGTGAACGATATCGAGTTTCCGATTTCGTAAATGCTGCAGCAGACGAAACTGACCTGCAACGCTTTGCCGGCTGAAGAGACTGCCATTGAGCGGATATTGCCGGACCGGCATGTCGGACTTCAGCGTCGCAAGCAACGGCCCCTGGTCATTGAAGCACGCGACTTCTACAGCGAACCGCGACCGGTCCAGGCCATTGGCGACATGAACGAACTGCCGCTCAGTGCCACCGATATAAAAATTATTGAGAAACTTTAAAACTCGGATCACGCGTACCAGAAGTCAGCACGCGCGCTTCCAGTCAGAGGTCAGCCAGAGGTCAGCGTCGGCGATTTCGTCGCGCTATCAGGGCCAGGCCGCATCCGAGAAGGACCAGCGTCGATGGCTCGGGGACTGGGACTGCTTTAAAACCCTCCACCCGAAAAACCGTGTCGCTGGCTGTGCCGAACGTCGAGAACAGGAAATCACCGGTCAGGCTGTCGAAGAATGCGCCTTCCGCTCCATCGAGTCCGGTGAGGAAATCGCGGCGTGTTGCAACGATAGGATCGCCGTTCGCATCGATCTCGTAGGCGGCGATCGAATTGCCGCTGAACTCGGACACGATCATGCTGTCGACGGCAAATCCGGGGTTTCCTGCGGCCACATAGATGAAGCCTTCAGGCCCGCCTGGAAGGGTTGGGCCTTGATGCACGCCCACGACGTCGTAGGTGCCGGCGCCGTCGGGAACGAGATCCAGGGTGTAGACGATGCCGTCGGGCCACGTGACGATCTTGTACTGACCGGCGCCCGCAAAACCCGTTGGAACGAACGTACCGCCACCAGGGCCGCCGCCGCCGACGCCGAGCGCCGCGAGATCGATGACCTTGTCCGTCACCGCGCTGCCCGGCTTGATCTGGCCGAGTTGGTTTTCAGGCCAGCGCGCCAGGAAGAGCACGCCATCCGAGGAGTACGCAACACCGCCGTCGTTGAAAGCAGCCTCGGCAAAAACACTCGAGTTGCCGGAGTATCCGGTGATATGTAAGCCGGCGCCTCTGACGAGCGCGATCGAATAAAGCAGTCCGGATGCCTCGTTCGCGTTTCCGCCAATCAGGAGAGTATTGTCATCGCCAAACTCGGTGGTCAATCCGCCATAAGCTACGGGAACGCCGGGAACGGATCCCAAATCAAAAACCGAGTAACTGCCTTGAAAGGAAGCGCCGAACACCGGCACAGCGTTCGCTCTGTCGACGGTGACGAATGTCAGGCCTGCCAACAATACAGCGACGACAACAAGAGAACCTTTTCTCTCGAGCATAGGAACCTCCACAAAAGCGATCCTACTTCACCTTGATTGATTGTCAACGGCGCGGGTAGTCTACTACGCCGAGGAGCATCCATGAAGAAAACAGTGTTCATTTTTCTTGTAGTCTTTCTCCTGGCTATCGTGTCGTTCTCCGCCGCGCTGATCGCGCAGAAGAACTCGATCCAGCCTCAGCCCCAGGCGGCGAAGCTGGCGCCCGTCAGTGTTCCGACGCGTGGAAATTCTGCGCCGCTGGCGAAGCCCGACGGAGTTCTGCCGACCGTTCCGCCCGGATTCACCGTCAGCGTTTACGCCGAGATTCGGGCACCGCGCATGATGGTGTATGCGCCAAACGGCGACCTCTTCGTGAGTTCACCCGCCACGAACAGCATCACTGTCCTGCGTGATACCAACAATGATGGCGAGTTCGAACAGCGCAGCACTTACGCCGGGACTCCTCCCGCCGACACGGCGGCTCGCGGAGGGCGCGGCGCCGGAGGTGGCGGCGGAGGACGCGGTTTCGGTGGTCCTCCTGCAGCTCCTGCGGCTCCGGCCGCAGTGAATCCAGCCATCAACGGTCCAATCCTGGGAGCGACTGCGCCGGCCTGCACTCCGCCGCCGCCTTTCGTTCAGTCCGGACCGGGAACGCTGGCGCAACCTTTCGGGCTGGCTTTCAACAACGGCTATCTATATGTCGGAAACACCGGCTCGATCGTCCGATATAAGTACACCAACGGCGATCTTGTTGCGCAGGGCGAGCCGGAAAAGATTATGGATCTGCCGACAGGCGGACATTCGACACGTAACATCGTCTTCAACCGCGCAGGCACGAAGATGTATGTCGCGGTTGGTTCTCAATCGAACAACAATGCCGGCGAAGATTGCCGGCGCGCAGCAGTGCTCGAGTTCAATCCAGATGGCTCGGGGTATCGTGTATTCGCGTCCGGCATTCGCAATCCCGTTGGATTGACGCTTCAGCCCGGCACGGACATTCCGTGGGTCGCCATCAACGAACGCGACAACCTCGGGGATGATCTCGTACCCGACTATGCGACGTCGGTAAAGGACGGCGGATTCTACGGCTGGCCGTATTCCTACATCGGAAAGAATCCGGACCCGCGTTACGTCGGCGCTTTCGCGGAACTGGTCAATCGCGCGCTTGTTCCCGACGTCCTGATTCCGGCGCACTCCGCCGCTCTGGGAATTGCCTTCTACACGGGAACACAGTTCCCGCAGCGCTATCGCAACGGCGGGTTCGTTGCGCTGCACGGTTCGTGGAACCGCTCGGTTGCCGCAGGCTACAAGGTGGCCTTCTTCCCGATGGTTAACGGCAAGCCTGGCCCGCTGGAGGATTTCATGACGGGCTTTCTTGCCGGCGACGGTTCCAACGGAACACAAATTCAGCCCTGGGGACGTCCCGTTGGTATTACCGTCGCTCGGGACGGTTCACTGCTGATTTCAGATGACGCGCCAAACGGCAACCGGATCTGGAAGGTCAGCTCCGCGCCGACCGGTCGCGGGAATTAGCGGACCACTGAAAGAGAACTGCTGTTCCCAAAGAAAAATGGGGTCGTAGCCCTATTTACCTGATTTGCCGACCGACACTTCCCGTACTTCCGGAATCTCGGCGGCAAATCAGGTAAATAGGGCTACGACCCCATTTTTCCGACCCCATTTTTCATGGCAAGCGTCTTGCACCACGATCTGCCTATGATCGAAGGGCAAGACATCATCTGCTTCTGCAACGACTGGGACGGCGATCCTCTCAGCAAAAAACACATCATGCAGCGCTTCGCCACGCGCAACCGGATCCTTTGGGTCAACTCCGTCGGCATCCGGCGGCCCGAGGCGTCCGTTTCCGATTTCAAACGCGTCATCAAAAAACTTAGGGAGTTCACGAAGGGGTCGAAAAAAGTCGATGACAGCATCCACGTTTTCTCGCCGCTCGCTTTTCCGTTTCATGGAAGCGCGGCCGGTCGCTGGGTCAATCGGCAAGCCCTGAGATGGAGCCTTCGCCGCGAGTGCCGGCAGCTGGGATTCCGGGATCCGATCACGTGGGTGTTCATTCCCGCGTCCGGGGACGTCGCCGGATCGCTCGGAGAGCGCATGCTCGTTTACCACTGCGTGGACGAGTATTCGGAATTTACTGGAGCGGATAAAGCCGGACTGCTGGCAATGGAACAGCGTCTGATGGAAAAGTCACATTGCGTGATTGTTTCCTCCGACCTACTGCTCCGGAACAAGCAGCCGTACAACCGCAACACGTTCCTGGTCACGCACGGTGTCGACGTCGCTCACTTTCGAAAGGCCTGCCTCCCGCAGACAGCGATTCCGGAAGACATCCGCTCGGTGAAGAAACCCATCGTCGGGTTCTTTGGCCTCATCGCGGACTGGGTCGACCTCGAGCTCATTCGTTTCCTTGCGACGGCAAAACCCGAATGGAGTTTCGTCCTGATCGGAAAAATCGTGACCAGTGTCAAAGCCGTAGAGGGCCTCTCGAACGTGCATCTGCTGGGACCGAAACCGTATGCGTCGCTGCCGGGATATGCGAAAGCTTTCGATGTCGCGATTCTGCCGTTCGTGATGAACGAACTGACGCTGGCGGCGAATCCTCTCAAGCTGCGCGAGTACGCAGCGGCCGGACTGCCGATCGTATCGAGCGCAATACCCGAAGCGGAACGTCTGCGGCACGTCCTGCACCCCGCGCGGGACCATGCCCACTTTCTGCAACTCATCGAGAAAATCATCGACTCCGGCAGGACCGGGCCGCAGATTTCGATCTCTCAGCAGATGGAAACGGAATCGTGGGACGCGAAGGTCGAAGAACTCAGCCAAATCGTTGCCGGACTCGAACCAAAACCGGCCGCGGCATGAAGACCGTCCTGATCTGCCACGCCGGAGATTCCATGAACGAAGTGGGTCTTGCTCGATGGCTCGCATCATTCTCGGATCTTCAGGGCGTTGTCGTCATTCGCGAAACGCAGAAGCGGAAGTGGCAACGCATCCGGCGCGAGATCCGGCGAGTGGGCCTGCTGCGTTTTTTCGATGTGATCGCGTTTCGAGCCTTTTACAGCCTCACGCGGGCATCGCGCGATCAGGAGTGGGAACGTGAACGGCTCAGCCGGCTCTGCAAGGCCTATGAAGCTCCGCGACAAACTCCTGTCCTCTTTACCTCCAGCCCCAACAGCGACGAAGCCAGAGAATTCATTTCCCGCGCTCAACCCGACATTGCGATCGCGCGTTGCAAGACGCTGCTTAACGAACGCATTTTCTCCATCCCTCGAGATGGAACATTCGTCATGCATCCCGGGATCTGTCCCGAGTATCGCAATGCGCATGGCTGTTTCTGGGCTGTGGCCAACGGCGATTACGACCGGGTCGGGATGACGTTGTTACGCGTGGACAAGGGCGTGGACACAGGCGGCGTCTACGGCTACTACAGCTGCAACTTCGACGCGCCATCCGAGTCGCATGTCGTCATTCAACATCGTGTCTTGTTCGACAATCTCGATGAGCTTCGGAAAAAGCTCCAACAGATCCATGCAGGCGAAGCCCGGACGATCGATACCAGCGGACGGGCGTCCGCTACGTGGGGACAGCCGTGGTTGAGCCGGTATCTGCGAGGGGTTTGGTCGAGATCCGCGTTCGCTGTTCGTCAGACAGGTAATTGACGGGACCGAACGTTGCTCGCGACGCAGCCAGAGTTACCTTTCCTTCAAAGCCTCCCACACCAACATCGATCCGAACCTCCGGCTCCGGCCGGCACGACCGACGGCACGGCTCGCAGCCTGGCATTGGCTCGTCGTCAATGAATCGGAATGGCGGCCGAGGAAGCGGCGCCAGCCCGATCCCGGCACGACTTGTATAAAGGCGGCGATGCCGCCAGGCTTGAGGATCCTCCGGATCTGCCGGCCAGTGCGAAGATAATCAGCTTCTTGCAGCGTTTCGGTGCATATCACCCGATCGATGCTCGCGTCGGCAACGGGAATGCTCTCGGCGGAACGGTGAACGACAACCACTCTCTCGCCCACACCATTGACGACCGCGCGACGGCTTACCAGCTTCAGATTGCCGTCAGTTACATCCACTGCAAAAACCCGGGCGCCCAGTAAAGCCAGCAACACCGCATTCCGTCCATCGCCGGCGCCGAGATCGACGACGGTCTTCCCCCTCAAATCACCGAGAAGATGAAACGCATACTCCAGCGGAAGTGGGCTTTTTGCCGAAACGAATTCGAAACGGCGGACGAACGGTTGGGGCATGAGCAGATCAGAGTAAACAACACGAACGGGCACCTCATTCCAATGGATGCGGACGCGATCCGGGGTTGGTGTGAACAATTGCAGAGCCTCGACCTCAATCGCCGATTCAGGCACCGTCTTATACCTCCGTTGCAGCCTCGACTCTCACAATCAGGCAACTTATGCTCCGAAGTGAATTCCCAATGAATCTGCAGGTTGCGGCCGTTTAAGCAGAATC
>Ga0137433_1000344_pt1 | contig 25984 bp, 15 predicted proteins | sample EasRivERMZT840_2_FD_102335 | JGI IMG/M metagenome (GOLD analysis project Ga0137433, IMG submission 102335) | Soil microbial communities from meander-bound floodplain in the East River, Colorado, USA - East River MetaG ERMZT840_2 | ecosystem: Environmental > Terrestrial > Soil > Floodplain ...
CGTAGTCCACGAACGGCTTCTTGCGATCGTCGTTCGGATCGTTGGCACCGGCGCCGCCACCTCGTCCGCCGCCGCGGCCGCCGCCCGCCGCGCCTGCTCCACCGGCCGGAGGCGCCTCGGGCTGATCGCCGCCGGCGCCCGCACCGCCGCCGCCGCCGCGTCCGCCACCGCCGCCGCCGCTGAGGCCGGCGCCGTTGAACACGATCACGTCGTACTTGTCGCGCAGATTGCCGGCGTCGAGCATCGGCGGGTAGACGACTTCGTATGGGAACTCGAAGTTCTCGAGGACCAGCTTCGTCCAGCCGGTGGGCATGCCGCCGTTATAAGTGTCGAACAGGCCGATGCGCGGCTTGCGGAGCTTGGCCGCCGGTCCTGTCGGCGCCGCGGTGGCCGCCTCGAACGACACGCCAAGATCCGTTGCGGCCTTCTGCAGAATCGCGCGCGTCGTCGGCTTGGCCGTCACGTAGAACGTGCCGACGCCCATGGGGCCGTTCGCGAGCCAGGAGACTTCTTCGTTCGCCGCCAGCAGGCGGTTGATCGCGATGAAGCTGTCGTTGGCCTTGTGGCTGAAGTAGTAGCCGACGGGCGTCTGGCCGCCGCGAATCGCCCCCGCAGGCGGCTTGGCGAAGTCCGTCAGCTTCTCGAACGGGCCGTCGAAGCCGTCGAGGATGCGATCGAACTTCACGCCCATCGTGAAGGCGAGTGTCCAGCCGGCCACGTCGTACGGCCGGGTTGGCGGCGCGCCCGGATACGGGAAGTCGTCCGGGTGATCCTGCGGCTCGAACATGTCCATGACGTGCGGCCGGAACGCCTGCGCGGTCTTGACGACGAGCGAGCCCGCCGGGTACTGCTTGCCGGCCACCGTGAACGGCGCGGTCGCGCGATGGACCGTGATGCCCGACTTGATGAGCGCGTTGACGAAGCGGACGGACGATCCAAAGTCCGGCGCATCACTCGGCATGATGAAGCCACGCGGATCGCGATTGACCGGCGTCGTGTAGGCCGCGTAGAGCGCGTTGCCGGTCACGCCGCCGCGACCGCCTCCACGTCCCCCGCCACCACCGCCGCCGCCCCGCCCGCCGCCTCCGCCACCGGCGCCACGGCCGGCGGCCGCTGGATCCGGCGCGGGCGCGGGCGGCATCGCCGCCGTCGCCGCGGCGCGGACTTTCTCCAGCCGATGCGGCGTGAACGTCCAGTGGTCCTCATTGCCCCACCGGATGTTGTCCTTGCCCATCGTGTAGATGCGGTACAGCAGCGTCTCGCGGTACCGCGACGCGTAATCGAGCACCGCGCGGTTGGCCGTGATCGAGTAATCCACCGACTGACGGAACTTCCAGGCCTGCGGCGTGATCGGGAACCAGCTGCTTTCGGTGCGGAGGTGGAAGTTCTCGTTGAACGGAATGTTCACGCCCGGCGTCGGGTTCCCGATCGTCTCGGTCAGGATGCCGATCTGGTTGTGGAAGTACGCCGTCGTGCGCAGGCCGCCGTTCCACCACGTCGAGTAGCTGGCGCCGGCGCGCGAGACCACGCCCGGCTTGCCTTCCTCGATGAAGCGCGAGTGCATGACGGCGCCGATGAAGTCCACGCTCGCCGGCAGCAGCGGATGGAAGTTGTAGTTGAACGGATCGCGGAAGGGCGGCGCGAACATCACCGAACCGCCGGGCCCCGTCTGGTGATGGTTGTACATGATCTGCGGGAACCACTCGCGATACATGATCTTGCTCATGTTGGTGGTTTCCGGCAGCGCGTTCATGAACGAGTCGCGATTGTTGTCGTGGCCCGCGTAGTAGTTGTAGAGGCCCGGATGGCCGCTGATCTGCCCCGTGTGCTTCATGTACGAGTCGGCGATCAGGTCGAGGCCGTCGGGATTCGCGGGCACGACGAGGATGATGACGTCGTTCAGGAACCGCTGCGTCTCTTCGTCGTTCCGCGACACCATCTGATAGACCGTTTCCATCAGCTGCTGCGCGCCGAGCGACTCGCTCGCGTGCAGACCGCCGTCGATCCAGACGACAGACTTGCCTTCCTTCGCAAGCGCGCGCGCCTGGTCGTCCGTCAGGCCTTCGGCCAGCGACAGACGCCGTGAGATCTCCTTGTACCGGTCGAGGCGCTTGTGGTTCTCCGCCGACGTGATGATGGCCATGAGCTGCGGCTTCTTCATTGCCGTCTGGCCAATCTCGACGACCGTCATGCGGTCGGATTCCTTGTCGAGCTTCCGCCAGTACGCCATCAACTGCTGATAGTTGGCGAGGAAGTAGTCCGACCCGAGGTCCTTGCCCCACTCCTGCTTCGGGCTCGTGATGCCCGCCACCAACGGCGTCCCGGCCGGCACCTGCGCCTGCGGCGCCGCGCCCGCAAGGCCGATCGCGACCAGCACCGCGAACATGATGTGAATCTTGATCTTGCGGATCGTTCTCATGGCGTTCCCCTCCGGAACCGCACAACGATAGCAGAAAAGACGGGGCGGAAAGGCTCAGACGCGGCGCCGAACCAGGAGGATCACGAGCGCGAGCGGCAACAGCGCCAACCCCATCAGGTCGGCCCTCGGTGCGGGATGAAGGAGCAAGGCCCCCGCGACGCCCATGCCGATGCGCGCCGCCATCGGCCGGCCCGAAAACCCCCAGCCGCCAATCGCCGCCGCCAGCGCGACCGTGCCGGCGACGGCCGTGCTCGTCGCGAGCGCGATACTCCCCCAGTCCTCCTGCAGCAGCAGCGCCAGCCCGGCCGGGTCCAGCGTGAACGCGAGCGGCACCACGAACGCCGGCAACGCGTACTTCCACGTCAGCATCATCGTCCGGAACGGCCGGCCGCCCGTGATCGCGGCCGCGGCGAACGGCGCCAGCGCCGTCGGGGGACTGACCTCGGACAACACGGCGTAATAAAAGATGAACATGTGAGCAGCCACCGGCGCGACGCCCACACTCGTCAGCGCCGGCACGACCATGACGGCCGAGATGATGTACGACGCGGTCACCGGCACGGCCAGCCCGAGAATCCACACGGCGATGGCCGCGAGGAGCACCGTGCCCACGAGCGACCCGCCGGCCAGACCGACGATCAATCCAGCCGACTTGAGACCGATGCCCGTCAGCAGCACGACGCCGACGATGATGCCGGCGACGGCCGTGGTCGCGAGCACCGGCAGCACGTCCATGCCGCCGTCGACGAGCGCGTTGCCCAGGCGCCGCGGCGTCATCCGCCATTCGCGGCCCATCGCAAAGCTGATGAGCACGGCGGCGACGCTCGACCAGAAGACCGCGCGGAAGGGACTGAAGCCGTAGACCATCAGAACGGCGACAAGAACGAGAGAGAAGAAGTGCAGGTACTCCACTGGACGTACGCCAGGCACAACAGGTACGCCTGGTACGCCGGGTACGCCTGGTTGTTCCCCCTCAATCATCAGCAGGATTGAGAGGTAATAAAGAACTGTAGGTACTGTTGCCATTACCAGTACCTGTAAGTAAGAGATCTGCAAATACTCCGCAATCAGAAACGCCGCGGCGCCGAGCGTCGGCGGCGAAAGCAGCGCGCCGATGCCGGCCGCGGCGAGCATCGCGCCGGCGACGTCGGCTGTGTAGCCCACGCGTTTCAGCACCGGCCATGCGACCGAGCCCAGCGTCACCGTTGTCGCGACGCCGCTGCCCGACACGGTGCCGAGCAGGAATCCGCCCAGCGTGACCGCCCGGCCCGCCGCCTTCGCGGGGTTGCCGCGTGACGACAGCCGTAACGCGAAATCGATGAAGAACTTACCGGCGCCGGAGTGCTCGAGCACCGCGCCATAGACGGCAAACAGGATGATGTACGTGACGGCGACGTCGAGGGCGACGCCGTAGATGCCCTCGAGCGTCATGTAGAGATTGCCGACGAGCCGCGTGACGTCGTAACCGCGATGCGCAATGCCGCCGAGGCCGATCGTGCCGAGCCAGGGTCCCGCCAGCGCGTACGCGACGAACAGACCGGCCGCGATCGGCAGAATCCAGCCGGTGGTCCGTCGCGCGGCTTCGGCGATCACGATCATGGCCAGCACGCCGGCCAGGATGTCGCCGGGCGTGGGATTCGCGGCGCGGTACAGAAATGGATCACCCGCCGCGAGCGGCCAGCCGAGGCTGAAGATGGCCGCGATCACCCAGACGGTGTCGATCGCCGGCCCCCACCGGCCTGCCGTCGGCTTCACACGAAACGTCGCCCAGACGCCGAGGAGCAGCATCAGCGGGCGATACACCTGAGGAGAGATGACAAAGAGAACCCAGTAGAGGGAGAGCGCGCTGAGGAGGAAACAGAAGATGCGAGACACGAGGCGGAGAAAGACTAATTCAATTTCAATCTCTATTCCTTGCGCGCGCCGAACCGACAAAGGTACTCGGGAGAACGTGAAGGATGTGGAATTCCGGTGAACAACAGCAACAGAAAGACATGCGAGTGGCTACAGTGGGGCCCTCGGCCTCAATCAAAGGCGAAATCAGCGGCTCGGAGGATCTGACGGTCGACGGTCAGGTGGAAGGGCGAATCGAATTGCCCGAACACACGCTGACGATCGGCGCCAGCGCCACGGTTCTGGCCGAGATCAACGCCAGAATCGTGATCATCCTGGGCACCGTCGTCGGGAGCGTCTTTGCCCGCGAGAAGGCCGAGATCCGCAAGACCGCGGCGGTCGAGGGTTCGCTCATCTGCGGGCAGCTCGCCGTCCAGGAAGGTGCGAGGATCAACGGCAAGGTCGAAACCAAGAGCCGGCCGGCGGCAACGGCCCGCTCGAAGGCTGACCGGGTCGCATAGGGCCGGCTCTAACGCTGGACGAACACGCGCACGGGCGACGCCCATCGGCACGTGAGGCCAGGACGCCTCGCGCCTGAGCCGGCAACGGCGTTGACGTTGAACCTGAGGATGTCGCCGGCCGCTTCGGCCTCGAGTTGACCCGCCTCGCCCTGGGGCCCCACCCACTTTCCATCTGTCTCGACGCGCGTGCCAGCGGGAAGCGAGTACAGCGCCACCATCATCCGGCGCTCTCGATCGGACAACACCTCGGGGCCGCCACCGGCCCCCATGAGACCCTCGTCGCTATGCTCGAGAAAGCCCAAGGCATGCCCCATCTCATGGCGATACAACCGTCGTGATGCGACGCCCGGCCGCACGACCACGAGACCGGATGTAGCCCAGTTGGCTGCGTCCGCGCCGTCGATGAGGGCGCGACCCGCCGCGCTTCCGAGCCCGTCAGTGCCCTCTCGAAAAAGAATCCGCGGCTGGCTATTCGTGTCGGTCGTCGAAACAGTGACGCCCAGCACGCTGGCCCAGTAATCGAGGGCGTCGGTCACGAAGCCGGCATTGGGACCGGAGGAACCCGTCGACGTCTGCGACGGCATGGCCGGGCTGTCGCTGCACGCTGGGGCCAGTAGCCATGCCATCGCCACTGCCAGACGAGCGAGGCCCGCACTCATCACCTGATCGCGCCCGTTTCCTTGTAGTACCGCAACGCGCCCGGATGGAACGCGGCGGCCGACGCGTCGATTGAGGACGGCGGCGCGAGGTGCCGCGCCTCGGGATGACCGGCCACGAGGGCATCTTTGCCCTCGAACATCGCCTTCGTGATCTTGTAGACCAGCTCGTCGTCGAGCGAGGACGAAGCGACGAGCAGATTGGTGACGCCGATCGTCGCGACCTCGCGGTCGAGGCCACGATACACGCCGGCCGGAATCATCGCGAGCTGATAGAGCTCGCCGTAATCGCGCTGCATGAAGAGCAGCAGATCGTCCTGGGGCACGAGCACGATGGTCATCCCAGGCGTCGCAGCCAGATCCTGAATGGCGGACGTCGGAACGCCGCCGCTCCAGAAGAACGCGTCAAGCTTGCCGTCCTTCAGCGCGCCGGCGGATTCAGCCACGCTCAGGGTGTGACGAACGATGTCGGTGCGCGGATCGATTTTGGCGGCAGCCAGCACGCGATCGGCGATGAGCTCGGTGCCGCTGCTCGGCGAGCCGACGGAGACGGTCTTGCGCCGCAGATCCGCCACGCTCTTGATGCCCGCCGCGGCCCTCACGACGACGTGCGTGTAGTTCGTGTACAGGATAGCCACGGTGCGGACGCTGCCGATGGCGCCGGTGTCTTTGAACGGCCCTCGGCCGCGCACGGCTTCGGCGAGCGTGTCGGCCAGCGTGAATGCGAGGTCCACCTTGCCGAGCTGCATCAGCTTCAGGTTGTCGACCGACGCGTTCGTCACTTCGGCCGTCGCCTGCACGCCGGGCACTTTCTCCGAGATCAGCCGCGCCAGCGCGCCGCCGTAGGGAAAGTACACGCCGCCCGAGCCGCCCGTGGCGATAGAGAGAAAGCGCGGTTGGGCGCTGCCGGTGCACGAGACAGCAACCATGGAGAGCATGGAGAAAACGATGGAGAACATGGAGAAAGACACGCTGGCGTCGCGGGCGGGCCGGACGGCCCGCCCGGCCGAAGGCCGGCAGATTGGCCAAGGAGTCATGCGGAAGAACGTCGACCTCCGAGTAGTCAAGTCACGACGTTCTTCCGCATGACTCCTTCGCCAATCCTCGCGACGCCAGCTCTTCTCCATGGCTCCTCCATGACCTCCATGGTTCAAGCTTTTCCATACTTACCTGGTCAGCTTCCGGTACTTGATCCGGTGCGGCTGCTCCGCCGCCGCGCCGAGGCGGCGCTTCCGATCGGCCTCGTAGTCCTGGTAGTTGCCCTCGAACCACTCGACGTGGCTGTCGCCCTCGAAGGCGAGCATGTGCGTCGCGATCCGATCGAGGAACCAGCGGTCGTGCGAGATCACGACCACGCAGCCCGCGAAGTCCACGAGCGCCTGTTCGAGCGCGCGCAGCGTGTCCACGACCAGATCGTTCGTCGGCTCGTCGAGGAGCAGCAGGTTGCACCCGCGCTGCAGGAGCTTGGCGAGGTGCACTCGGTTGCGCTGGCCGCCCGAGAGCGTCCCCACCTTCTGCTGCTGGTCGCGGCCCTTGAAGTTGAACCAGGACACGTACGCCCGTGAGTTGAACTTCTTCTTCCCGAGCGCGATCTCGTCCTCGCCGCCCGAGATCTCCTCCCACACCGTCTTGTCCGGATTCAGCGAGTCGCGGGACTGATCGACGTATCCGATTTGCACGGTCTCGCCGATCTTGAGCGTGCCGGCGTCCGGCTTCTCCTGCCCCACCAGCATGCGGAACAGCGTCGTCTTGCCGGCGCCGTTCGGGCCGATCACGCCGACGATGCCGCCGCGGGGCAGGGTGATGTTCATCTCGTCGATCAGCATGAGGTCGCCGTAGCCCTTGCGGAGATCGCGGGCCTCGACCACCACGTCGCCCAGCCGCGGGCCGGGTGGGATGTAGATCTCGAGGCGATCGAGCTTCTCGCCGGCGTCTTCGGCCAGCAACTGCTCGTACGCGTTGAGGCGCGCCTTGCCTTTGGCCTGCCGGGCCCGAGGCGACATGCGGATCCACTCCAGCTCGCGCTGGAGGGTGCGCTGGCGCCGCGATTCCGACTTTTCCTCGACCGCCAGCCGCTGCTGCTTCTGGGCCAGCCAGCCCGAGTAGTTGCCTTCCCACGGATACGCGCGCGTGCGGTCGAGCTCGAGAATCCAGTTGGCGACGTTGTCGAGGAAGTACCGGTCGTGCGTGATGGCGACGACGGTGCCCTTGTACTCGGCGAGGAAGTGCTCGAGCCACGCCACGGACTCGGCGTCGAGGTGATTGGTCGGCTCGTCGAGGAGCAGCAGATCCGGCGATTGCAGCAGCAACCGGCAGAGCGCCACGCGCCGCCGCTCACCGCCGGACAGCGTCTCGACGTTCGCGTCGGCCGGCGGCAGGCGCAGCGCGTCCATCGCGTGCTCGAGCTTCGAGTCGAGATCCCACGCACCGGCCGCCTCGATGGCGTCCTGCACCTTCGCCTGCTCCTCGAGGACTTTGTCCATCTCCTCGGGCGAGAGCTCCTCGGCGAACTTCGCGTTGATCTCGTCGAAGCGCGTGAGCAGCGCGCGAATCTTCGCGACGCCCTCCTCGACGTTGCCGACCACGCTCTTCTTCGGATCGAGCGCCGGTTCCTGCGACAGGAAGCCGACGGTGTACCCCGACGAGAGCGTGGCCTCGCCGGTGTAGTTCGGCTCGAGGCCGGCCATGATGCGGAGGAGCGTGGACTTGCCGGAGCCGTTCGCGCCGATGACGCCGATCTTCGCGCCATAGAGAAACGACAGCCAGATGTCCTGAAAAACAACGGAATCGGGCGGGTAAATCTTGCCCAGCCCCTTCATGGTGAAGATGAATTGCGACATAGGTCGTGTTTGCCGCTACGGCAACCCGCAATGTTACCCCCGGGATCGCCGATTTCAGAATGGTTAGTGGGCCTCGTATCGAATTGCAACGTTGACATCCAGCTGCATCGCACCTAGATTCAGTGACTCAGTTCTTGATCCCATAGTCACCTTGAGGCCCCCCATGAAGCGCGGACTGTTCTGTGCCGTTGTTGGTGCCGTTCTGCTCGGCGCGGTGACCCGGAACGAATCACGTCTGAACGCCCAGGGCGTGGACGCACCTCCACTCGGCTACTTCAAGAATTTCTTTGTCACGGGTGACTACGTCACTGGCGCCGTCGGCCTCCAGGGCCTCGGCGTCAGCGGGCTGGCGACCGGGTCGATTCCCATCGACGGCGTCCCTGCGGGCGCGGACATCGTCGCCGCCTATCTCTATTGGCAGAGCGTCACCAATCCGTCGGCCGGGTCCGATTCGGGCAGCATCGGCGCGAGATTCAACGGGTACCCGTTGAGTTCGGAGGCGGGGCCCTTTGCGAAGGCGCTTGGCGACACGGGCGCGCTGTCCTGCGGGACGACGTCGGGCACGGGCGGGGAAAGACGGACGTACACGTATCGGACAGACGTCCTGCGCTTCTTCCCCATTGGCGCGGATGGCAAGTTCGACGCGAACGGCCAGCACACCGTACAGGTACCGGATTCGGGTCCTGGCGGCGCCGCGCCGGTCGCGCTCGGCGCGACGCTGGTCGTCGTCTATCGCGATCCCTCCAGGCCGCTTAGCGCCGTCGTGCTCTACGACGGCACCACGACCATCGACAGCAACCACACCCTCACCCAGAAGCTGGAGGGTTTCTATCAGGCTGGCCCGACCCCGGACGGCAGGATCACCTACATCGCAGGCGGCGGCCAGGCGAACCGGAACGAGACGTTGGGCTTCAACGGCAGTTTTCTGGCCGAGGGCTCGTTCGCATCAGGCGCCGGCGCCTCCTGGGACACCGTGACCTTCCCGGTCAACCCCGGCCCGGCCAACAAGGTGTCGACGTTCATCGGCATGAGCGGACTCAGCCTTCCGGACTGCGTGACCCTTGGCGCGATCGTGTTCAAGACCGCGGTCCAGGACTCTGACGGAGACGGCCTGGTGGACCTGTGGGAAACCTCGACACAGGGCAATCCGGTGCTCGACCCCAACGGCCACCCGCTGCCGCCCCTCGCAGAGATGGGCGCCCATCCGCTGCGGAAAGATCTCTTCGTCGAGATCGGCTACACGAAGACCGATGTCGACCTCACATACGGCGGCGTGCCGAAGCCGGCGCATTCACATCTGCCGGGTCACGAGGCGTTGAAGCGCCTGGGGGATGCGTACTGGAATGCGCCCGTGTCGAACCCGGACGGATCTTTTGGCATCACGATGCACGTCGATGCCGGAGACAGCTATCCGGCGGGCGAGGCTGACGGCTATATCGTCCCGCGCCATCTCGCGAGAGGCGGCGAGTTCGTTGACGAAGCCGCGTCCACCCAGTGCACCCGCGGGCCGCTGGATCCGCCGTGGGTCTGCCAGTTCGGGGCCTACCCGGGCACCGTGGGCTGGAAGACCGGCTTCCGATTCCTCAAGGACGAGATCCTGAGCGGAGAGCCGGCGCCGCTGCCGGGCCAGGAAGACGTGTGCGATCTGCCCGGCAACACCTGCGTGCGCCGGTTCGATCGCGAGCGAAAGGACATCTTCCACTACCTCTTCTTTGCCCACGCTGTCGGGCTGCCCGTGGCCGAGGAGCCGTGTTTCGATGGGCTCGGCAATCCGGCCGAGGCCAACCCCATCTCCGGTCTCTGTGACGTGGCCGAGAATCCGCAGTTCCGCGTGCCCAGAACGACGACGGGTGTCGGCGATTTTCCCGGTGGCGACGCGCTCGTCACCATGGGCGCGTTTCTCGACACCGCCAATCTGCCGGTCGGCACGCCGTTCACGCAGGCGTCAACGGCCATGCACGAGTTCGGGCACAACTTCGAGCGACGGCACAGCGGCGAATCCTCCACGCCCACTTCGCCCAATGCCAACTGCAAGCCCACGTACCTCAGTGTGATGAACTACCTCTACCAACTGCGAGGTCTGCTCGACGATGCGGGCCGGCCGCAGTTGGACTATTCGGGTCAGATCGGACCCACCCTGAACGAACAGGCGCTCCTGGAAGGCATCGACTACGGGTCGTGGCAGGCGCGCGGGCCGTACCGGATCGGCTGGTACGCGCCGCTCGTGGGCAGTTACCTCGAGGACCGCGTCCAGCCGGCGACGAAGCACTGCGACGGGTCGCCTCTGCTGCCGACGGACGTGCCCATGGTGCGGGTCGACGCCCGAACGGCCGGCGCACCCATCGATTGGAACGCCAACGGCGCGATCGCGCCGGGCTTCTTCCCCCTCGACATCAACTTCAACGGCCGTACGACAGCGAAGCCCGCGGGTGAAACGCCCGTGGCGCCGGAGCTGCTCACCGGATCCGATGATTGGTCCAACATCCGGCTGAATCAGCTCGGCAGCCGGCGGAGCGTGGGCGGGTTCTTCGTGGACGCCGAGGGGACGCTGCGCTTCGGTCCTCTGTCGCTGGACGCGGGCCGGGCGGACATGGGCCGTGCCGACATGGGTCGAGCCGACATGGGCCGCGCCGACATGGGCCGCGCCGACATGGGCCTGGGCGATCTCAACCTGGGCGACACCGGCCGTGCCGACATGGGTCGCGCGGACATGGGTCGCGCCGACATGGGCCGCGCCGACATGGGCCGCGGCGACGAAGGCGGCGGCGATTTGTTCCGCGGCGACCCGAACTCGCCCATCGGCGAGCTGGACTTCACCACGGCCAACAGCCTCGGGAAGACACCGCCGATTGGCTTCACCGCGTGCGTCGTCGGGGTGGGCAATTGCACCGCGCCGCAGGGATCCGGCGGCACGCTGCACCAGGTCCTGGTGACGTTCGAAGCGCCCAACTTCGGCGGCGTCCGGAAATTCGTCGTCATGCGCGTGGCAGGTGCGACGCTCCTGCCCGGCGTGCCCTGGAATGTCGCCGCCCAGATCGATGCCGTACCCGGCCAGCAGAGCTATTTCGCGCTCGACACCTTCGAAGTGGTGGATGGCACCCAATATACGTACTTCGCAGGCGCGGTCTACGAAGACGGGGTCGTCAGCGACGCGTCGAACATGGTGACCATCACGGCGCAAAACAATCCGCCGTCGATTTCGGCCATTCCCAATCAGTCGATTCCGGTGAACGGCACCACCGGTCCGCTGGCCTTCACGTTCACTGACGAGCGCCCGGAGGGCGTGACGCTGACGGCCTTCTCCAGCGACTTTGCGGTGGTGCCGAACGCGAACATCGCCCTCTCGGGCACCGGCACGAGCCGCACGGTGACGGTGACGCCTGCCGCCAACGCGACCGGCTCCGCTGTCATTACCGTGGTCGCGAGAGACGCGGGCAGCAACGCATCCGCGAGAACGTTTGTCGTGACCGTGGGCGGGAGCCCACCAACCTTCCACCCGATTCCACAATAGTTAGTACCAATTGGCGAGCTGAGGGCAGTTCTCGAGGAGGGCCCGAGGCCGGACGTAGCAAATTGCGTTATTGACTTGGTGTCCCCGTCCGCCTAGAGTCGAACCCTTGACCAGCGTTTTGGTCAAGACCGGCCCGACCACCGTCCTCCAGACCGTACCCGTCGGCGCGAGTTGAGGCTCCCATGAAACGTGGTGTGTTGTGTGCCATTCTCGGCGCAGCTCTGCTTGGCGGCGTCGCGCCAGGTCAATCGGCCCTCAGTGCCCGGGTCATCCCGACCGGCCCTCTCAGTTTCTTCAAGAACTTCTTCGTCACCGGTGACTACGTCACGGGCGCCGTGGGCTTGCAGGGCCAGGGCGTGAACGGGAAGGCCACAGGCTCGATCGCCATCAGTGGCGTTCCCGCCGGCGTCGACATCGTCGCCGCCTACCTGTACTTCCAGGTCGTGACCAAGCAGTCGGACGGTCCGGATTCGGGCAGTGTCGGCGCGACCTTCAATGGGTACCCGCTCAGCACGCCGAGCGGGCCGTTTGCCAAGGTTCTTGGAGAGGGGACGTCCCCGTGCTGGAGCGGCGGCGGCGGCACCGGCGACTCGGGCGGCGAGAAGCGGACGTTTACCTACCGGGCGGACGTGCTGCGGTTCCTGCCGATCGGGTCGGACGGCGAAGTCGTGGCCAACGGCACGCATCAGGTGCAAATCCCGGATGCGGGCTCCGGCAACGCGACGCCGCTCGCGTTCGGCGCCACCCTGCTCCTGGTGTATCGCGATCCGTCGAAGCCGCTAACCGCCGTCGTCATTTACGACGGCAGCTTCACGCTCAACAACCAGAACCAGACGCTGACCCAGGGTATCGAGGGTCACTACGAGCCGGCGGACACGCCCAACGCGCGCATCACCTACATCGCGGGCGCCGGCCAGTCGAACAAGAACGAAACCGTGTCGTTCAACGGGGCGCCGCTGGCCGTCAGCCCGTTCGCGTCGAGCGCCGGCGCCGCGTGGGACACGATCAGCCGCGACGTCAACCCGGGGACCGGCTCCTCGGTGACCACGAGCATCAGCATCGCCGGATTGAGTGGCGCCGACTGCCTCAACTTCGGCGCGATCGTGTTCAAGACCGCGGTGAAAGACACCGACGGCGACGGCCTCCTGGACATGTGGGAAAAAGCGACGGCCAGCGCGCCGGTCCTCGACCCGAACGGCCAGCCCCTGCCGCCGCTGGCCGACATGTTCGCCAACTATCAGCGCAAGGACATCTTCGTCGAGCTCGGCTACATGAAGACCGAGACCGACCTGTCGTACAACGGGGTCGTCAAACCGCAACACTCGCATGAGCCGACCCACGACGCCATCAAGCTGATCGGAGACATGTACTGGAATGCGCCCGTGATGAATGTGGACGGGTCGGTCGGTATCTCGCTCCACGTCGACGCGGGCAGTGGCTATCCGACAGGCATCGCCGACGGCTACATCGTGCCCCGGCACCTGGCGCGGGGCGGCGAGGCGATCGACGAAACGGTCACAACGCAGTGCTCGCGCGGTCCGCTGGACCCGCCCTGGGTCTGCCAGTGGGACGACGATCCGGGCACGGTCGGGTGGAAGACCGGCTTCAACTTCATCAAGAACCAGGTGCTGAGCGGGGAGCCCGCGCCGCTGCCCGGACAGGAAGACGTCTGCGATCTGCCCGGCAACACCTGCGTCCGCCGGTTCGATCGGAATCGCAAGGACATCTTCTCCTACGCCTTCTTCGCGCATTTCGCGGGCATCCCGGTCGCCGAAAAGCCGTGCATCAGCGGCGCCGGCCAGCCCACCGACGCGGACCCGGCGACCGGCCTCTGCACGGTCGCCGAGAACGCCAACTTCCGCGTGCCGAAGACCATCACCGGCATCGGAGACTTCCTTGGCGGCGACATGCTCATCACGATGGGTGGGTTTCCAGACTCGTCGGGCAAGCCCATTGGCACGCCCTTCACGGTCGCGTCGACGTGGGCGCACGAGAAGGGCCACATCCTCGGGCTTCGGCACAGTGGCGAACAGTCGACGGCCGCGGCGCCGAATCCCAACTGCAAGCCCACCTACCTGAGCGTGATGAACTACCTGTATCAGCTGCGTGGACAGCGCGACGATCTCGGCCGGCCGCACCTGGACTACTCACGCCAGGTTGGGCCCACGCTGAACGAGCAGGCGCTGCTGGAAGGCGCGGACATGGGCTCCTGGCAGGTCAGCGGGCCGTATCGCATTGGCTGGTACGTGCCGCTGGCGGGCAGCTATCTCGAGGGCCAGGCGCTGCCGGTGGCGCGCCACTGTGACGGCTCCGAGAGGCTCCTCACCGAGCAGTTCGTGCGCGTCGACGCGCGATTCGCGAACGAACCGATCGACTGGAACGCCAACGGCGTCATCAGTTCCTCGCCGTTGACACTCGACATCAACTTCAACGGACGGACGACCGCCCGGCTTCCGGGTGTCACGCCGATCGAGCCGGAGCTGTTGCCGGGATCCGACGACTGGTCCCGCGTCCGACTGGACCAGGTCGGGAGCCGGCGCAGCGTCGGCGGCTTCTTCGTGGACGCACAGGGCGCGCTGCGGTTTGGACCGCTGTCGCTCGATGCCGGCCGCGCCGACATGGGCCGCGCCGATATGGGTCGCGCCGACATGGGCCGGGCCGATATGGGCCGGGCCGACATGGGCCTCGGCGACCTGAACCTTGGCGACACGGGCCGGGCCGACATGGGCCGGGCCGACATGGGCCGCGCCGATATGGGCCGCGCGGACATGGGCCGCGGCGATCAGGGCGGCGGCGACTTGTTCCGCGGCGACCCGAACAACCCGGGCGGCGAGCTGGATTCCATCACGGCGGGCGACCTGGCCAACACGCCGCCGAACGCGTTCGCCGCGTGCGTGATCGGAGTGGGCGGCTGCGCGGCGCCGGCAGGCTCGGGCGGACAGTTCCACGACGTCCTGACCACGTTCGAGTCACCCAACGTGGGCGGCCAGCTCAAGTTCATCGTCTACCGTGTGGCAGGACCGGCGTTGCTGCCTGGACTGACCTGGACCAAGGTCGGCGAAGTGAACTCCGTCTCGGGCCAGCTCAACTACTTCGTGATCGATAGCTCCCTGCTGGTCAACGGCGCGCAGTACACGTACTTCGCCGTCGCGCAGTACCCGGGTGTCGTCAGCGACCCGTCCAACTTCGTGACGATCACGGCGATCAGCGGGCCGCCGACCATCTCGGACATCCCCAATCAGTCGATTCCGATAAACGGAACGACCGGGCCGATCGCGTTCACGATCGCCGACGAGCGCCTGGGCACCGTGTCCATCACCGGGTCGTCCAGCAACACGACGCTCGTGCCGAACGCCAACATCGTGTTTGGTGGGAGCGGCGCGAACCGGACGGTGACGGTGACACCTGCCCTCAACCGGAGCGGATCCGCGACCATCACGGTGACCGCCACTGACGCCGCCGGCGGGAGCACGAGCGACAGCTTCGTCCTGACGGTCGTGGCCCCGGCCATCAATTACGTGTTCACCGGCTTCTTCACGCCGCTGGCAACGGCCGGCACAGTCCAGACGCCTTCGATCTCAGGCCTCTTCACCTTCGGCAAGGCGATCCCGATTAAGTGGTCGCTCACACTCGCCGGCGCCGTGGTGACCGACCTCACGTCGCTGATGGGATTCGAGGCGGTGCCAGGCGCGTGGAACGGGACACGCTGCGCGCCGAGCGGCGCACCGCCCCTGCTGCTGCTCGATCCGCTGACGGGCCGCCCGACCGGCAACAGCGAATACCGGATCGGCAGCAACCAGTTCATCTTCAACTGGGATACGAGCGCGGCCAACCGGCTGGCCTGCTACAACCTGACGCTCACGCTGAATGACGGCAGCCCGGCGAAGGTGACGACGATCCGGTTCCGGTAACTACTTCTGGCTGACGCGCTTGCGGGCATCGCCCGCGAGCGCGTCTTCCTTCGACGCGCCGCGGATCTGCAGGTAGGCCTTGTAGGAGTCCGCGAAGCTCGTGCTCTCCATCCCCTCACGCACGAGGCCCTGGTAGTAGTAGACGGCCGGGAAGTAGCCGAACGTCGGCTCCTCGTCCAGGAAGATCGAGAGCGCCTCGCCTTTTCGCTTCAGGCAGCGGTCGAACTCCGAGTCCGCCTGCGGGTAGCCCTTGGCCGCGAGATACGCGCGCCCCAGATCGAAGTGACCGAGCCAGGTGTCGAACTGCTTGTTCGCCTCCTCGATGTGTTTGATCGCGAGCTTGTGGTTGCCGACCGACAGCGCGCGCAGCCCTTCGAGAATCAACGCGTACGCCTGCGGCTCGGCCAGGATTTCAGCGCCCAACCCGATTGCAACCTTCTCGGCTTTCGCGGCGGCGCCGGAGTCGAGCAGGACGCGCGCGGCGAGGAATCGCGCGCGGGCGGTCTGGCTGATGGCGAGCGCCTTCTCCGCCGCGGCAATGGCGGCCGCCTTCTGCGACCGCTGCAGTTGCGCGTAGGCGATCGCCAAGTACTTGTTCGCCGCCTTATCCGGGCTCTTGGCCTTCTCGTCGGCGGCCGCGGCGGGCGTCAGGATCTTCACGGCCTCGGCGTGGCGACCTTCGTAGATCGCGATGTCTGCCAGACCGGATGTCGCAAATGACGGTCCCTCCTCCGCATCCACGGCCGGGAATCCCTGGTACGTGCGAGCGGCGTCGGACAGGCGTCCCTGGCCGAGCTCCGCGAAGGCGCGAGCGATCAGCGCGAAAAGCCCTGGCGCCTTCATCGCCTTCACCTGTTGCTCGGCGGCGGCGAAGTCGCCGCTGTACGCGGAATACGTCGCCAGGTTGTCGCGGTAGAGCTCCCGATTCGGCAGAATCTTGATGACCTCTTTCATCTCGCTCACGGCGGTCGGCAGATCCCGCAGGTAGGTCAGGCACAGCGCGCGGTTGTTGCGCGCGGCGGGGTCGCTCGAGTACTGCGCGATGAGGTCGCCGTACTCCTTGACGCAGTTCTTGTAGTCGCTGGTGATGTAGTAGTAGAGGCCGCGCGCGCGGAATCGCTCGCGCTCGGTCATGCCGTCCACATGGCGCATGGCTTCGTTCGCGTACTTCACCGCATCCTGATGGCGGTCGAGATTGCGGGACGCAATCGCCATGCCGCCGTAGGCCATGCCGAACTCGGGATCGAGCTCGAGCGCCCGGCCAAACGCCTTGAGTGAGTCGTCGAACTTGCTGCGCGAGAACCCGTCCATGCCCTTCGCGTATTCGCGGACGGCCTCGAGGGATCGTGACGACAGCGTCTCCATCTTGAAGCGCCGGACCGAATCGGACTCGTTGTCGCCGAGGGCCTCCCGGACCTGGCCCGCCACGCTGGTCACGGCGGCGAGGATGTCCTCCTTGCGAGACGCGCGATCGGCGGCCGTAGTGATCAGGTTGCCTGTCACCGCCTGAATCGCCTTGACCGACACGTCGTAGCGGGTGCCCTGCCTCGCCACCGATCCCACCAGCACGACGTTGACGCCCTGCTTGACCGCGAGGTCCAGCGCCCCGGGCTCGTCAAGCTTCTCCGGCGGCCGGACGCCGAGCGTCCGGCGAATGCCGACGCGATCGTAGGCGCTGATGAATCCGGCGCCCTCGAGCGCGAGCTGCATCACCGGTTCGAGCGTGCCGTCGAGCGACGGATCCCCGCTGCCGTTCTGGAAATCGGCGATGAGCACCGAAACCGGGTCGCGCTGGACCGGCGCGTCAGGCCCTTTGGACAGCCACCAGGTCCCGACCAGGAGCGCCGCGACAACCGCGGCGGCTGCGACACCGATTTTCCACGTCAGCCGCCGCGCGAGGTGAATCTTCTTGCCGTGGTCGTCGAGCCGATCGAGCAGCGCGACCAGCTCGACCGTCGTCTGCGGCCGGTCGGCCGGGTCGGGCTGAATGCAGCGCGCGATCACGGCATCGAGGGGCTCTGGAATCGAGGGATTGACCGACCGCGCCGAAGGTGGCGCCTTCTGCATGCGCAGGCTCAACTCGGCCAGGACGCCGCCCTCGACCGACTTGCCGCGCGTCAGGCCGAGCAACAAGTCGTACAGGATCAGGCCGAACGCGTAGATGTCGGCGCGCTGATCGACGGGCTGCGCCTTGGCCTGTTCCGGCGCCATGTACGGCACGGAGCCGACCACCGTGCCGGCGACCGTCTGCCCACCCCGTATCGCGCCGAACGCCGGACCCACGCTGCCCGCGGCTTCGGCGCCCGTCGTCGAGCGCGCCACGCCGAAGTCGGTGATCAGCGCGTCGCCGCCCGCCTGGATCATGATGTTGGCGGGCTTGAGATCGCGATGCACGACGCCGGCCGCATGCGCGGCCACCAGCCCCGAGGCGACCTGTCGTGCGATCGCCATCACGCGTTCGACCGGCAGCTTGCCTTCGCGCTTGAGAATCGTCGAGAGGTCTTCACCCTCGATGTACGGCATCGTGATGTACTTGATGCCCTCCACCTCGCCCATGTCGTGCACGCGCACGATGTTCTTGTGCGTGACCTGCCGCGCCAGCAGCAGCTCCTGCTTGAACCGGCGCTCGAGCTGGCGCGCGGTTTCCGGATCCGCGGTCACCTCGGGCCGCACGGTTTTCAGCGCGACGACGACGCTGAGGTCCTGATCCCAGGCTTGATAGACGGCGCCCATGCCGCCGGCGCCGAGCATCTTGATGATCTGATAGCGCGGGCCCAGCGACCGGCCGACGAGATCCGCCGCATGCTCCGCATGCGCGCGCGCGGCGCTCGGCGGCCGGGGCGCGGCCGTGTCGGCGTGGAGGAAGGCCTCGCGCGTCAGATCGGCATCGGGCGCCGGCGTGAGCGCGGTGGCGTCAGGATCGGAAGGCGCCAGCGCGCCCGGCCCCGTCGCGTCGTCCGAGCGGGGCGACAGCGCGCCCGTGGCGGTGTCTCCGGAGGAGGCGGCGGCGTCCAGCCGCGCACCACAGGCCTGGCATCGATCCGCGCCACTCGGCGCGGGCCGTCCGCACCTCGGGCATGGCATAGCGCGTCATCTTCTCACGTTGAGCAACCCGCCACCCACATAGGCCGGGCCAGCCCGAGCCGGTGTCCGGAATGCGCCCAAATCCGCGGCCGCCGCTGGCCAGCGTCTTGCTCTGACGGGAGGCATGCGCATCCTTGGGATCGTCCTCATCGTGCTGGGGTTGGCGGGGCTGGTCTACGGCGGTATCTCGTGGACGGAGCGGAACAAGGTCATCGACGTCGGACCGATCGAGGTCACGACGGAGGACCACGAACGCATGCCCATCTCGCCGATTGTCGGTGGTCTGGTTCTCGCGGCCGGTGTCGCGCTCGTCCTGAAGGGCGGCCGCCGCGTCGGTTAGCTGAAACGACGCCGAATCCGGATCGCTACTTCGCCGGGAACTTCGGGTCGGCCTTGATCTCGCGAATCTGCAGAATGTGCCGCTGCTCGTGTGTCGAAATGAGCAGCGCCCACTGATACGCATCGCAGCCTTGCCGTTCGACCACCCGATTCCTCAGGTCATCCTTCGTCGTCTTGATGTATTGCAGCAGACGGGCGTGGTTCGAGCGATAGGCCTCGAGGCCCGCGCGCACGTCCCGGATTCCGCCCTTGGGGGTCTCGGAGGTGAGCGCGGTCTCCGGACGGCCGCGGTCGATGCCGTACCAGAGGATGTCCACGTCGCGGCTCGCGAGCGGAAGCGCGGGCGGCTTGCCGGCGACGCCCTTCTGCAGGTCCTGCCAGTAGATGGGCCCCACCACGACGAGATGATCCAGCACTTCGAGAATGCTCCACGTCCCGGCCGCGCGACGGAACTCAACCTGCCCTTGAGACAGCTTCGACACCTCGTCGGCGAGCCAGCTCGCCGTCATCTCCATGTGCGCGACCAGGCGCTGGCGATCCGAGGGCGCGATCTGTCCCTGCGGGGCCAGTGTCAGCGAGAGCAAGGCGACCAGAACGACGGCCAGCGTCTGCATCGTGATCTCCGGTTTCCGGGTTTAGCATACGCCGGGAGGGGAACTCGATTTGGCTGTGCGCTGGTCGCGTCGCGAGTGGATCAGCTTCGTCGGTCTCGGGACCGCGGGGTGGGCGGCCGGCTGCGCGACAAAGCACCCCTCGGCTGTTTCGCGACCCGCCTATCGACGGCCGCTGTCGCACGCGCCCTTTGTGCGGCCGCGCATCGACGATCGCCAGATCATCCGTGAGCTCGTCGGCCTTCGCCCGTATCGCCCGTCCGGCTTCGTGGTCCGCGGCGAGCGGATGGGCGAGAAGCTCGTCGTCCACAACTACGGGCACGGGGGCGGCGGGATCACGCTGTCCTGGGGCTCGTCCTCGCTCGCGGTCGCAGAAATCAGCGGCCTGACGGATCGACGGGCCGCGGTCATCGGCTCGGGAATCATGGGACTGACGACGGCGCGGCTGCTGCAGGATCGCGGCTGGACCGTCACGATTTACGCTGGCGCGCTCGCGCCGGACACCACCTCGAACCTGGCCGGCGGCCAGTGGTCCCCGACCAGTGTCTTCGAGGAAAGTCTGGTGACGCCCGCCTTCGCGGCGCAGTTCAAGGAGGCAGCGCGAGTCGCGCACCGGACGTTCAGCCGGCTTGTCGGCGCCGGATACGGTGTGAGCTGGCGCGAGAACTACTTCCTCAACGATGCGCCGTCACCACCCGCGAATACGTACTACGTGCGCGAGCTGCCGGAGCTCTTTCCGTCACTGGAAGTCCTCGATCCGGCCGATCATCCCTTCCCGTCGCCGTACGTGTACCGCTTCGTGACGATGCTCGTCGAGCCCGGGATCTTTCTACGGCGGCTCACGACAGACATCCGGGACGCGGGCGGCCGCTTCGAGGTGCGTCAGTTCGGCGACCGGTCGGAGGTGCTCGCGCTCGGCGAGCCCGTCATCTTCAACTGCACGGGGCTCGGCGCCGGCGCGCTCTTCGGCGATCCCGAGATCGTCCCGGTCCGCGGCCAGCTCGTGTTCGTGCCGCCCGACGACCGGCTGGACTATCTCACGGTCGGCGGCGGGAATGGCGTGCTCTACATGTTCCCGCGGTCCGATGGCATCCTGCTCGGCGGCACCTTCGAGCGCGGCGCCACGCATCTCACGCCTGACCCCGAAACCACGCGGCGGATCGTGCGCGAACACGCGCGGATGGCCGCCGCGATGCGGCTCTGACGCGTTCGCGGCGAATGAGCGCGCGTGCGCGAAAACGCCCACGTTGCTTATGTATCTCCATGGAGATACATTCGGCGGTGCCATGCGGCGTTACTCGCTCGGATTCGGACACGCGGCGCTTGCAGCGCTGCTCGCCGCACAGAGCGCCTGCCACGCGGGCGCGCAGTCAACGCCGCCGCCTCCGCGGGTGGTCACCGGGTCCCTCGCGAACGGCGACGTCTCTCTCAGCTATGTGCTCGAGCGCCCGCCCGGTCCCGGCCCCTTCCCGGCCGTCGTCCTCGGCCACGGCTCGGGAGAAACGCGCAAGGAGCACGCGTCCTTCTTTGCCGCCCAGTGGCTGTCGCGCGGCTTTGCGGCCCTGCGATACGACAAGCGCGGCGTCGGGGAATCGACCGGCACCTACTCCACGGTCGGCGTGGGCAACAGCGAGCGGATGTTTGCGGCCCTCGCCGGCGACATGGCGGCCGGCGTCGCGCATCTGCGATCGCTCCCTGACATTGACGCGAAGCGGATCGGACTCATGGGACCGAGTCAGGCCGGCTGGATCATCCCTGTCGCCGCGCGCCTGGCGCGCCCGCAGTTCATGGTCATCGTCGTCGGCCCCACGGTCACCGTCGGCGAAGAGATCTATTTCAGCCGGTTTGCCGAGGGCACGACGACGCCGCTCGGAGAGTTGTCGGACGTGTTGAAGACCTTCAAAGGCCCGCACGGATTCGACCCGCGGCCCGTGCTCGAGGAAGTGACGACGCCCGGGCTGTGGCTGCTTGGCGGCGCCGATCGCAGCATCCCGACGCCGGACACCATCGCGATCCTGGATGCGCTCATCGCCAAAGGACGGCCGTTCTCGAAAGTGGTCTTTCCCGACGCCGATCACAGCATGCGCGGTGCGAACATGTGGCCGGAGATCGATCGCTGGCTCGAGAGCACGCGGCTGCGCACCAACCGCTGACGGATTGACGACGCGTTGCACCGCCGGGTAGCGTGCAGGGGTGAGTCCCTCACCCATGCCCGACTGGCTCGAGCCGATGGCGGCGACGCTCACCGAGGAACGCTTCGCCGGCGACGACTGGCTCTTCGAACGCAAGTTCGACGGCATACGCCTCCTCGCCTACAAGCGCGGCGACGACGTGCGACTCTACTCCCGCAATCGACTTCCGCAGACGCTGCCCGAGGTGGCGAGTGCCATCAAACAGCTTCCCGTGCGTGACGTCATCCTCGACGGCGAGGTGACCTGGGACGGCCGCAGCGGATTCCACGTGTTCGACATCCTCTGGCTGGACGGGCGATCCGTGACGTCGCTCGGCCTGGAGGAGCGCCGCGGGTTGCTCAAGGAACTGCCCTTTCAGCCGCCGATGCGGCGCGTGGATCTCGTGCACGACCGCGAGCCGTGGGAACGCGCGCGCCGCGAGGGCTGGGAAGGCGTGATCGCCAAGCGCAGCGGCTCGCCGTACGAGCATCGCCGCTCGAAGCACTGGCTCAAGATGAAGATCGAGGCGACGCAAGAGCTGGTCGTCGGCGGTTTCACCGATCCGCAGGGCACGCGCGTCGGGCTCGGCGCGCTGCTGGTCGGGTACTTCGACGCCGAAGATTTCGTGTTCGCCGGCAAGCTCGGCACGGGCTTCGACAACGCGCTGCTCGCCGATCTGCGCCGCCGCCTCGACGCGCTCGAGATCCCGAAGCCGCCGTTCACGAAGGCCAGGGGACTCCCGCGTCTGCGCGCGCACTGGGTGCGTCCGGAAATCGTTGTACAGGCTGCATTTACCGAATGGACCGTCCACGGCAAGCTGCGCCATCCCCGCCTCATCGGCGTCCGTCACGACAAGAACGCCCGGGACGTCGTCCGGGAACAGCCGTGATCACGCACCCCGAGAAGGTGCTGTTTCCAGAGGACGGCATCACGAAGGGTGATCTCGCCGCGTACTACGAAGCCATCGCGCCGGTGATGCTGCCGCATCTGCGCGGTCGGCCGCTGACGATGGAGCGCTACCCGGCGGGCATTGGGAATGCGGGCTTCTGGCAGAAAGATGTCTCCAGGGGATTCCCCGCCTGGCTGAAGCGCGTCAAGGTGTCGAAGAAAGGCGGGAGCCTGCACCACGCGGTCGTGACGGACCTCCGATCGCTGCTCTGGGTCGCGAATCAGAACACGATCACCCATCACGTCTGGACCTCGCGCGTCCCGAAGCTGACGTACCCCGATGTGTGCGTCTTCGACCTCGATCCGTCGAAAGACGACCTGAAGGCGCTGCGCACGGCGGCGCTCGACTTGCGGGACTTGCTCGAGGAGCTCGGGCTCGCCTCCTGGATCAAGACCACGGGTTCGAAGGGCTTCCACATCGTGGTGCCGCTCGACGGCCGCACGCCCATCTCGACTGCCGCGCGCTTCGCGAACATCGTCGGCGCGCTCTTCGTGAGTCGGGCGCCCGACCGCCTGACCCAGGAATTCAGCAAGGCGGATCGCGGCGACCGGATCTATGTGGATACCGGACGAAACGGCTATAGCGCGACGTTCGCGGCGGCTTACACCGTGCGCGCCAGGCGTGGCGCGCCGGTGTCCGCGCCGTGCACGTGGCAGGAGGTCGAGCGCGGAGACGTGCATGCGCGATCGTTCACGCTCCGCAACATGTCCGAACGGATCGACGCGGTAGGTGATCTGTGGGCCGACCTGCGACGACGCGGGCGCTCGTTGTCGAAGCCGATGGATCGGCTGCGGTGCCTGGTTCCTTAGAGCCGTTCTCCCTGCGCTGGCACGAGACTCGTGCCAGCTGGTCCACTCGGTCCGGACCGAGTGGCGTGCTACCGTAGGCCTTCCAACCCTATGCCTGTCGCTCGCGAACGTGTGCAGCTACTCATGTGGCGCTGGCTGCCGTCGGCGTTGTTCGTGATAGCGCTCCTCTCGAAGCTGGTGTTCAACGCCCCAGCCTGGGACATGGTCCGTTCTCTTGCCCTCGCGATCGGGGTCGCCGCAATCATGACGTGGGCGAATGACACGCCATCTACTCGGCGGCTGAACATCGAATACACCTTCTATCTGGCCGTCGTCGGGTCCGCCGTGGTCGCGGCGTTGATGGGGCCGACTGTTCTTCTTCAGGCGGCTGGGCTCGCTTTGCTGGTCGCCGCACAATTGTCGGGATTGCGACGGGCTCGGAGTCTGCGCGTCTAGGTCGCGCGCTGGCACGAGACTCGTGCCACACCATCAACTCGGTCCGGGCCGGACCGAGTTGCGTTTGACGAACGCGAACTATTTTCTGGCGCCCGCGCGCGAAAAGTACTTGACAGGTTTCGGAAAGACGATCGCGCCGCGGTGATCATCGTCTACCCGCGCGCCAGCGTCGTCACCGTCGTCACACCTGACCACCTGATCGCCGGCTCGTCGGCATTTTCGACGATGCGAAGCGCGATGGCGCGTCAGCGGCCCTCTCCAGCCGCCGAGAATCACCGTGCTATGAAGAGAAATGTCCATTAAACAGCTGTCAGATCGCGAACTACTGGACGCGACCGAGCGAGCCGCTGCCGTTGAGCGCCGCACGACAGTCAAACTCATCACCCTGCACGGACGCTGTCGTGAGACGGGCCACCTCGAGTTCGCACCCAGATTGCCCGGTCAACAGCTGATGTGGGCGCCGCCACGGGCCACCTGCGCGGATATGATGCGAACGCATCTCAACACTTCAGGAGGGTTTCATGCGCCCGTTTCATCTGTCTCGTCGATCAGCCCTCCCCTGCGCAGCGAGCCTGCTTCTTGCCGGACTCGTGGTCTTCGGATCGAGCCCGGTCGCCGCGCAGAAGCCCGTGCCGCAGCCCCAGTCCGTACGGCCCGAGGACGCGCTCGTCAACTGGAACGCGAGCATCGACGCCCTCACGAAGAAGGTCTGGCCGAGCGTGGTGCAGATTCTCGTCACGGGATACGGCACCCGCCCGCCGGCTCGCGGTGAAACGGCGGTCGTCGGCCAGCAGCGATCGGTCGGGTCGGGGTTCGTCATCGACGCCGAGGGCTACATCCTGACGAACGCGCACGTCGTGGACGGCGCGCAGCGCGTGCAGGTCGTGCTGCCGGCGCCTGGAGCGGACGGCACGCTGGCGTCCGCACTGTCCAGCAAGATGAACGTCGTGCCGGCGCGCATCGTCGGCATCACGACGGAGATCGACCTGGCCGTTCTGAAGATTGACGTCAAGGTGCCCGCGCTGCCGCTCGCGACGTACTCGCAGGTGCGACAGGGCGAGATCGTCTTCGCCTTCGGCAGCCCCAGCGGCCTGCGCAACACGCTGACGCACGGGCTCGTGTCCGCCGTCGCGCGCCAGATCGACCCCGACTCGCCGCTGATCTACGTGCAAACCGACGCGTCGATCAATCCGGGCAATTCCGGCGGCCCGCTCGTCAACGCGCGCGGCGAGGTGGTGGGCGTGAATACGTTCATCCTCTCGCAGACCGGCGGGAGTGACGGCCTGAGCTTCGCCATTCCGGTGGCGACGGCGCGCACGGTGTTCCGTCAAATCCGGCAGTACGGGCAGCTCCGCCGGCAGGAAGTCGGGATCAGCACGCAGACGATCACCCCCGACATGGCGGCGGCGCTCGGCCTCTCGCGTGACTACGGCGTGATCGTGTCGGACGTCTGGCCCGGCGGTCCCGCCGAGACGGCGGGCCTCAAGATCGGCGACGTGCTGGTCTCGGTGGACGACCAGCCGGCCGACAACCTGCCGTCCGTGAACTACTTCTTCCGTCTGCGCGACTCCACCGAGCGGGTGCGGATCGTCGTGCTCAGGGGCACCGCCCAGTTCGTGTTCCAGGTGGCGACCGTTGAGGAGCGGAGCGAGCTCGACAGCGTGACGCCGGCCGCCGATCCCGAAGTCAACATGGTGCGCGAGCTCGGCATTCTCGGGGTGGAGATCGACGCCCGCATCGCCGCGGTCGCGAAAGGCCTCCGCGCTCCCAACGGCGTCATCGTCGTCGCTCGCGTGGCGGGCACCTCCGGGGAAGTGCCGCTCCTCGTCCGCGACGTGATCCGCAGCGTGAACAATCAGCCGGTCACGACGCTACAGGGCCTCAGGGACACGGTC
>Ga0137433_1000345_pt1 | contig 25983 bp, 22 predicted proteins | sample EasRivERMZT840_2_FD_102335 | JGI IMG/M metagenome (GOLD analysis project Ga0137433, IMG submission 102335) | Soil microbial communities from meander-bound floodplain in the East River, Colorado, USA - East River MetaG ERMZT840_2 | ecosystem: Environmental > Terrestrial > Soil > Floodplain ...
ATCCGCGCCTCGTAGTCCCTAATCACGCGCTTGCCGGCTATGACCGCTGGTACCAGCACCTGGACGCGTTCATCGTCCTCCGCCCGCTCGACTGGAATTACGTCGTCAAGTGGCGCGTCGAAGCCGAGGAGAACATGAAGGCGCAGGGCAAGCCGGGGCTGAGCCGCGCGGACATCGAAGACTACGTGCGACGCTTCCTGCCGGCGTACGCGACATGGGCGGGCCGCCCGCCGGCCCGCGTAGCGCCTGATCGCACGCTGGTCGTCCACATCGACGAGCAGCGCAGGAAGGACGCTACTTTACGGCCGCAACGATTTCCTTGATCGCCTCGTCGCGCGTGATGCGGCCGTCGATGTACCTTCGCCAGTGGGTCTCAATCGGCGTCTTGAACTGCGGCCAGGCGCGATCGAAGAGGCCCGTCTTGTAGAGATACGGCTCGTAGGCGATGTTGCGCGCGTTCAGGCCCTGCCGCATCACTTCCCCGGTGAGATAGAACAGCGCCACGTGCGAGAGATCGCGGGTGTTCTTGCCCTGCGCCTTGGACTCGGCTTCGAACGCCTGCATTATCGGCATCGCGAGCCCGTGCGACGCCTCGTGCAGGATGACTTCAGTCGCCATCCAACCGGTGTTGTTGGGCGCGCTGCTCGTGATGGTGATGTGCGCGGGCGCGGGATCGATAGACGTGTACGCGCCTTCGCGCGCGCCCACACGCACCACATCAATCCGCACGCGATCCTTGAACCACGTCGTGCCATAGAGCCGCGCGAGACGATCCGGCACGCCCGGGGCAATCATCGCGAGCTTCGCCATCGGATCCACGATCCAGGTCCGGTTGGCCTTGTCGTGAGCCGGCCACCAGTACTTTCGATAGACCGCTGCCGCAGCCGTGAGTGTCCGCCGGTGATCGGCCGCCAGACCGGTTGCCGGCAGATCGGCGCCCGCGGCGATCATGATTTTGCGGATCGGACCGAGCTCGAACAGCGGATGCAGATCCGCCAGCTCGTCGTCGTAGTACTTGACCGCGGCGTCCCATGCGGCCTTCTCCGAAGGCGTCAGAGGCGCTGCCAAAGGCTCCGGCATCGGGCCTGCCGGCGACGGCGCGCCGAGCGACGGCCGTCGCGCCCACGCCTCCGCCCATAAGAGATGATGCAGGTTCGGCCAGAACGCGCTGTACACCGCGAAGGGCCGCTGCTCGAGCGCCAGCTCGGGCGACGGCTGCGCGAGGATCGTCGCGCCCGCTATCAGCATCGCGGCGATCGCCGCGGGACGTCGTCGTGTCATGGCTGCTTCTTCATGGCCCAGACATACAACGAATACTGCGCCTGCTGTACGAACCCGTGACTGGTGGGCTCGACGCCGCTCCGGCCGAGCCGCGGGTTGCCGAGGCGGCGCTCTTCGGTGAATCCTTTTTCGTCCACGCGATAGACGACGATGCTGATGTCGGACTTGACCGGATCCTGCCACGTCACAATCAGCCGTTCCGCGCCGGGATCGTACGCAATCGACGGCGTCGACAGCATCGCGAGCTGGTCAATGACCGCCGCCTTCTCGATGTCGATGGCGACGACATAGCGGTCGTACCGTGCGAACAGGTATCGGCCGGTCGGATCCGCGTCGAGGTACCCCGGCGGCACGAACGGCCCCTTCACCTTCCACGGCGAGACCTCGCGGGTTTTTGCATCGATGAGGTAGAGATCGGGCTGGCCGTCGACGTCGAGAAACACCCGCCCCGGCACCGCCTCCAACCCGCGGCCCAGCCATCCCGGCAACTTGATGTCGGGCGCGCGCTCGCCCGTCTCCGCGCTGAACACCCAGACCACCGGCAGTCGCGGCGTGACGTACATCTCTTTTCGCGTCGGCTCGTACGCGAGGTCGTACGCGCGGCCCGCGCCGAGCAGCACGGGCTCGCCCAGCTTGCGAATGTCCAGGCTCCAGAGCTCTTCCGGCGTCAGGTAGAAGAGCCGGCCCACATCCGGCGCGACTTCGATCTTGATGATGTCGTGCTTGACGAGCGGGCCCTTCAGCCGCGGTTTCGGCTCGTTGAGGTCGATCCAGAACAAGCCGCGATCCGACCCGGCGAAGAACCGGTTGCCCACCGGGTCGAACACGAAGGTGCGCAGCTGCTGGCCGTCCACGATGAACGGCACGGTCGAGACCACGGAATAGGCGGGTTTGATCTGGCCGGCGGCCAGTGGGACCGCTGCAGCCACGAGCACGAGGAGGCGAATCAGGGCGGTTTTCACGGGCGCTCCTTGGCAGGCTGGCACGTCAATCTTATGACGCACGGCGCAAAGAAAGCGCTCGACCGGCCGATAATGAGGATCGGATCCCAACCGTCATCTTTTTCAGCCGGAGGCCCCCAGTGTCACGTTTTCTTGGACTGTCGTGTGCGCTCGTGCTTGCACTTACGGCTCTGCCCACCACCGGCAAAGGGCAGGCGCAGCGCGTGCAGCCAATCGACCGCTTGCCCGCCAACACCTACGCCGTTCTGATTTGGCACGGCCAGGCGGCCATCTCCAAGGGCGCGGCCACGAACAATCTCGTGCGCCTCTGGAACGATCCTGACTTTCTCTCGGTCCGCCAGATCTTCTCCCAGGCGATCGCCGGGTCCGGGCCTGGCGCGTCGCCCGGCTCCGGCAAGGGCCTGAGCAAGGCGGATCAGGACGCCATGGTCGACGTGATGGCCAGCCCCGGCGTCGTCGGCGCGGCGGGCGCGCTCGATCTCGGCAGGATGTTCGACTCGGCGAGCGCCGGGGCCGCCTCGAAGGACTCCGACATCTTCATCATCTGGGACGCGGCCGGCAAGGAAGCCCAGTGGCGGAGAATCGACGAGCTCGCGCAGAATCCATCGCAGCCCGCGACGGTCACCAACGTCAAGTTGAAGGGCATCGACGTTCGCATCTCCGAGACGGAGAAGCGCATGGCGTACAGCGGCATGGTCGGCCCGTGGCGCGTGGAAGCCGGACGCCAGGCGCTCTTCGAGGATCTGGTGGGCCGCCTCCAGTCGACGTCGGCGCCGGCCACCTCGCTCGTCCAGTCGCCGCTCTACACGGAGTCGCAGCGGTTCCGCGCGGACAACACGCTGGTGGAGTTCCTGGTGAAGATGCCCGACACCAAGACGATCAAGTCCACGCCCGGCGAGCCGTTCAACGTCGCCGCGTTCATGCAGGGCCTCCACCTCGATCGCGTGCGCGGCTTCGTCGGCTCCATCGGCCTGGCCGGCACGGGCACGCAGATGCGCAGCGCGCTCGTGGGGGACACGACGGTCGGCAGCCTCTTTGACCTGTTCGGCGCCAGCACCACGACGTTCGGCACGCTGCCCGCGGCGCCCTCCGGCTATTCCTACAGTGCGTCGAAACTCGATTTCGGCGCCTTCTACCGCACCGTCCGTGCCGCGCTGAAGGGCGCGATGGCGCCCGACCAGTTCGGCAACCTCGAGATGATGGAAGGCATGGTTGCGGCGGAGATGCAGATGCCGCTCGCCGATCTGCTCGGCGCGATCGAAGAGGTCGCCAGCATTACGCCGGCCGATGCGGTGAGCACGGACTTCGCCCGCGTGATCTTCGCGCTGCGCCTCAAGCGCACGTCGGATTTCATCGCGCTCTTCAAGAAGAGCATGGGCGAAATGATTTCGGCCGAGGCCACCGAAGGCGCCACGACGTACCTCACGCTGACGTCACCGGTCGGCGCGCTGCACGTCGCCGCCGGGCCGCAGTTGCTCGTCGTCGCGCCCACGCGCGAGCTGGCGCGCGCCGCGATGACGCGGGCCGCGGCCGCCGGGCCGCAGCCGGGGTCGCTCGCCGCGGACGCCGGGTTCCAGAAGGGCCGCGCGCTGTTCCCGCCGGCGCTGACCTCGCTCGCGTACAGCGACATGACCAAGCTCCCGTGGCAGACCCTCTTCGGCGAGCTGACGTCTGCGGTTCCGGCGTCGGCCACGTCGGGTCCCGCCGGCGACAAGCTGGCCGCCGACCTCGTCCGTCTGCTGCCGCCGCTGATGGCGAAGTACCTGAAGAGCAGCAGCTCGGCCGGTTGGAAGACCCCGGCCGGGATGTTCTTCGAAGGCCGAATCGACTAGATCCGCAGGGCCAAAGCCCTGCGGCTACGTCCACAGGCGGCGGGTCCCGCCGAAGCGTTTCGCGAAGGCGGACCGCCGCGAACTCCATCCTCGAACGGGTAAACCTGGTGTTGCGATCCGTGCAACGCCCCGCTTACACTGCGCGTACTCGCACGGTGTACGTGTGCGAGCAGAGAGGATGGCATGCAGAACATTCTTCGTTGCTTGAAGGTGGGTCTGGCGACGCTAGCCCTGGCGCTTGTCAGCACACCGGCCTTCGCCCAGGGCGGCGGAGCCACGTCGGCAATAGCCGGCGTCGTCCTTGACTCGAGCGGAGGCGTCATTCCGGGCGCCACCGTAACCGCCACCAACCAGGCGACGTCCGGCGCATTTACGGCCGTGACGGCGTCCAACGGGACTTTCAACATTCCGGCATTGAGCGTCGGCAAATACACCGTGACCGTGACCCTGCAGGGGTTCAAGACCGCGGTGTTGAAGGACATCGACGTGTCGGCCGGCGCGGCGGGCGAAATCCGCGTCACGCTCGAGGTCGGCGGACTCAGCGAAACGGTGACGGTCGAAACGGCGGCGGAAGTGGTCCGCACGCAGTCGGCCGCTATCGCGTCCACCATCAACACGAAGGCGATCCAGAGCCTCCCGCTCCAGCGAGACCTGCTGAACGGCGGCCTGGTCAACTTCCTGCCCGGCGTCATGACCTCGTCCGGCGGCACGCGCGATTCGATCGTCAACGGCCTGCCGCAGAGCTCCATCAACATCACGCTCGACGGCGTGAGCATTCAGGACAATTACCTGAAGACGACGGACGGGTTCTTCGCCCGCGTGTCGCCCCGCCTCGATGCGATTGAGGAGGTCTCGGTCACGACGGCGGCCAGCGGCACGGATGCCTCCGGCATGGGTGCGACCCAGATCAAGTTCACGACCCGCTCCGGCAGCAACCAGTTCAACGGCAGCGGGTACTTCTACTTCCAGCACGCGGACCTGAACACCAACACGTACTTCCGGAAGGTGACCAATCAGGGCAAGAACGAGGCCACCCTGTATCAGCCGGGCATGCGCGTGGGCGGCCCGGTCGTGCTCCCGGGACTGTTCGACGGCCACGGCAAGCTGTTCTTCTTCGTGAACTACGAAGAAAGCCGCTCGCCTCGCACCGGCAGCCGCACGACGACGTTCATGAACGACCAGGCGATGGCCGGCAACTTCAGCTACCTCACGGCGAATGGCGTGGTGGTGACGAGAAACGTCTACGATCTGGCCAACAGCACCGCGGCACGCGCGCTGACGGGCTGGAACGCGGCCTGGGCGTCTCCCGACCCCCGCATCCAGAGCTTGCTGGCTGAGATGCGCGCCTCGGTGTACGACTACGCGGGCGGCACGTTCGAGAACATCACCGACAACTACAACAACTTCCGTCTCCTCTGGAGCGATCCGACGAGCGGCATCACTCACTACCCGACGATCCGGATGGACTACAACCTGGCGCCAGGACACGTCCTCAGCGGTTCGTGGAACTACACTGACCTCAACTCGCGGCCTGATACGACGAACACCCAGCAGCGCACCTATCCCGGGTTCCCCATTCAGGGCGCGCAGATCTCGGACCGCTATACGTTCCAGACGAGCCTGCGCTCGACCCTGGGCGGCAACATCGTCAACGAGTTCCGGTACGGCATGAGCGGCGGCGCCACGCAGTTCTCGCCGGACAAGACGACGGACATGTGGGCGAACCAGGGCGGCTACGGGCTTGGCATGGGCGGCCTCGGCATTTCCAACGCCGGGTCGGGCACCACGACCAGCGCGCGCGAGGCGTCCACCAAGTTCATCGAGAACAACCTGACGTGGCTGCGCGGCGCCCACAACTTCACGATGGGTGGACAGTACACGCTGGCCGATGTGTGGCTGGGCAACTACTCGAGGGTGCCGGGCATCGGCTTCGGCATCGCCACCGGCGACCCGATGAGCGGGCTGTTCAACACGACGAACTTCCCGAACAGCAGCAACGGCCAGCGGACGGCTGCGCAGAACTTCTATGCGACGCTCACCGGCCGCGTGAACTCGATCACCGGCACGCCGAGGCTGGACCCGAACACGCTGCAGTACGTGTATCTCGGAGACAGCCTGCAGCAGGGTCGCCTGCCTGAAGTCGACCTCTACATCCAGGACGCCTGGCGCGCGCGTTCGAACCTGACGGTCAACGTCGGCGTGCGCTACGTGATCCAGATGCCGTTCCGCGCCTTGAACGGCAGCTACTCGACGGCGACGCTGGAGGACGTGTGGGGACGGTCGGGCTTGATCCCCGGCTGCGATCCGAGCGATCCGACGGCGGCCACGTGCAACTTCTTCAAAGCGGGTGAGATGCCGGGTATCGTCCCGACGTATCAGAACCTCGGCGAGGGCGTGGACGCCTACAAGACCGACTGGGACAACATCGCGCCGAGCATCGGCGTGAACTGGACGCCGACGTCGAACAGCAAGTGGCTGCGGTCCATCCTCGGCCTCACCGGCGACTCGTCGATTTCGGGCGGCTGGAGCCGGTCGTACGAGCGGCACGGCATGTCCGACTTCACCGGCCCGTTCGGCAGCAACCCGGGCATCACGGCCATCGGCGATCGCACGTCGAACAACGGCAACCTGGGCGCGCCGCCGATCCTGTTCCGCAGCAGCGACCTCGGGCCGCCGCCGACGTGCAGCGGCAGCGCGGTGCCACCGGCCTGCATCCCGGCGGGACCGTCCTATCCGATTCCGGCGAACACCACGGGCAGCATCAACATGTTCGACCCGGGCCTGCAGGTGCCGTACTCGGACTCCTGGACCATCGGATTCCAGCGCGCCCTCGGCCGGTCGTCGGCGATCGAGGTGCGGTACGTCGGCACGCGCAACCGCCAGCAGTGGACCACGTACAACCTGAATGAAGTCAACATTCACGAGAACGGGTTCCTGAACGAGTTCCGCAACGCGCAGGCCAACTTGTACGCGCACATCAACTCGCCGGGCGGCTGCGTCATCGGCGAGACGTGCTCGTTTGCGTATCGCGGGCCCGGCACGGGCACGGTGCCTCTGCCGTTCTACCTCGGGTACCTGGTCGGCAGCACGAACTCCGGATCCTCGGGGGCGTACACCGGCACGGAGTGGACGAACTCCACGCACGTCAACCCGTTGAGCCAGTACAACCCGAACGCGTTCACCGCAGCGGGCGCTCTCAACGGCAACGCGACGTTCCGCGGCCGCGCCATCACGGCGGGGATCGCGCGGAACTTCTTCGTCGCGAATCCCGACGCGCTCGGCGGCGCCAACATCACCGGGTTCGGCGGCTACAGCGACTTCGACGGTTTCCAGGTGCAATTCCGACGCCGGTTGTCGGCTGGCCTCCAGTTCGACGCCAGCTACGCCACCGGCTCGGCCTTTGAATCCGTCCGCTACTCGTTCCGCGTGCCGCGGGTCAGCCTGCGCAACACCGGCGGCGAGGGCGACGTCGCACACGCCGGCAAGACCACGTTCGTGTACCAGCTGCCGTTCGGCCAGGGCCGGCGCTTCGGCAGCAACGTGGGCACCGGCATGGACCGGCTGATTGGCGGCTGGCAGGTCTCGGGCACGGGGCGCGTCCAGACCGGCGAGCTCATCGATCTCGGCAACATCCGCATCAACGGGATGACCGACGATGAAGTCCGGAACGCCTTCAAGATGCGTAAGGTCGGACCGAACGAGATCTACTTCTGGCCGGACGACATCATCGACAACTCGATCAAAGCGTACAGCCGCGATCACAACGGCTACACGCTGGGCGCGCCGCAGGGCCGGCACTTCGCGCCGGCCAACGGCCCGGACTGCATGGAGACGATCGCGAACGCCTACGGCGATTGCGGCCGGCAGTCCTTCATCATCCAGGGCCCGGTGTTCTGGACGTTCGACCTCAACGTCGTGAAGCAGGTCCCGCTGTCGGGCCGCCAGAGCCTCGAGTTCCGTATCGACGCGTTCAACCTCTTCGACGCGACGATGTTCGATCCGGAAACGGGTATCGGCTCCACCACGCGCGACGGCTTCCGGACGGACGGCACGCTGCAGTCCGGCCGCGTCGTTCAGCTCGTGGCCCGGTTCAGCTTCTAGAACGACTCGCGCAAGACACAACGGCGGCTCGCATTGCGAGCCGCCGTTTTTTCTTTGTTGTGTCGTCGTCCTGGGTCCTGCGTCCTGGGTCCTTGGTCCCGAATCGGAACCGTGACGGAGGACCCGGGACCGAGGACCCGGGACCGAGGACGACGCGGCGACTGGTTCTTGCCGCTCCAAAACCCGGAGCGGCCTACGTACTACTTGCGGCCGATAGCGATGATACTTTGCGCCGACCGCACGAACATCGTGCCGTTGGACAGCGCCGGCGTGGCCATGAGCAGCTCGCCCATCGGGTTCGTCGCGATGTGTTTGAACTCGCGGCCGGCGGCCACGACGATGAGGTCGCCGTCCTCGCCGGAGAGATAGATCTTGCCGTCCGCGATCACGGGTGACGCGCTGAAGCCGCTGCCGGGATGCGGCAGGCGCTGGCGATAGATCTCCTCACCGGTCTTCAGATCGTACGCATCGAAGATGCCCGCGTTGCCGAGGACGTACAGGATGCCGCCGTAGGCGATCGGCGTCGGCATGTACGCGCCGCGGCCGGTCTTGCTCCACACCACGCCCGCGCTCGACGTTGCGCCTTCAGCCGGCGTGATGTCACCGGACGCGCCGGGCCGGACGACGAAGACCGGCATCTCCGGCCTGCGCCCGCTCGCGATCACCATGAGACCGTCGGCCGCGAATGGCGTGGGTGCGCTGATCTTGGAGCTGCGGCCGAGACGCCAGCGCTCCTTCCCTGTCCGCGGATCGTAGCCGCGCACGAAGTTCGACGCGTTGGTCACGAGCTCGGGTCCGGCCGGCGTGGTGAGGACCGTCGGCGTGCCCCACGACGGCAGCTCCTCCCGGTCGGTCTTCCAGACTGTTTTGCCGGTGGCGAGATCCAGCGCGATCAGAAACGAATCCGCCTGCGTGTCGCACTGCACGATCACTAGGTCGTTCCAGATGATCGGCGAGCTTGCCGGCCCCCACTCGAACGTCGGGATATCGTAGGCGCCCATGTCCACGCGGCCAAGATCGACTTTCCAGCGGAACGTGCCGTCGACGTTGTACGCGTGCACGCCCTGCGATCCGAACCAGGCGACGACGACGCGGCCGTCGGTGGCCGGCGAGGCGCTCGCGTACGTGGACTTGACGTGGCGCTTGTTGAGCGGCACGCCGTCGGCGGCCGTGCGCTCCCACAGGATCTTTCCGCTTCGCCGATCGATCGCATAGATCATCCAGCGATGCGGCGACCGATCCTCCGACGCGTCGCCGTCGCCGTACAGGCCGGGCTTGAACGTGGCGTTCGGACTCTGGCTGATGGCCGACGTCACGAACACGCGGTCGCCCCAGACGACGGGACTCGAGTGCGCGAGTCCGGGAATCGGCGTGCGCCACAGGATGTTCGTGCCGGTCTTGACGTCCCACGTGTCGGGCAGGTTCTGGCCGTCGGCGATGCCGATGGCATCCGTGCCCCGGAACGACGGCCACGCGCCACGCGCGGGCGGCGCGGACGGGAGCGCAGACAGCTTCGGTGCCGCCGTGAGGCGGATCTCGCGCACCGGCGCCGCCGCCCTTTCACCAGCCGGCCGCCACGTGCTGCGATCGAGAATCATCCGGCGCGACGTGCAGCTGTCCTCGACGACATCGAAAGAGACGCGGGCGCCATCACGTGCGATGCGGTAACGGCCGGAGGCGTCGCATCCTTGCAGGGGCTTCGTGAGGCGCAACTCGACCTGTCCCCCGTCGGCCTTCCACGTCCCGGCAAATGTCGGCCACCCGGCGCCGGCGATCTGAAACGTCCCGTCGGCGCGGAACTCGCCGGCGAACCCGCCAAAGACCAGAGGACCGGATGGCAGGGGCGAGGCTTGTTGCGCAGATAACGCGACGACGGCAACACAGACGGCAGCGATTGGACGCATGGAGGTCAACTCTACTTCCCCGCCGGCTTTCTTGTCTCCAGATCCACTTCGTTGAGCGGCACGTCCCAGTGGGCGTCGAGGATCTCGAAGCGGCGCTGTTCCTCGCGACGGAAGGTCGCCTGGTCCGGATAGAGCCGGCGGATGATCTCGTCCTCGCCGGACGGACCGGTCATCGCCGCAGTGTCGCGGTACGTGATGGCCACCGCGAACGTCCAGTCAGCGCGGCCATCGCCGTGGTACGTCGGCACATACGTGCGCACGGCGGTGATGCGGCCCGTCTTCATCTGATCTTTCAGGATGGGATAGTGGTTCTTCTGGAAGAGGTGGACGAACTCGTCCTGAAATCCCCACTTCACGCGATAGAAAAACCAGGCGGTCCGCTCCGCGCGGGATGCCGACTGCGCCGCCGGGGCCTGCCGCTCGCGCGCGATGAGTGCGCCCGGGTTCGCCGTGACCGCCGTCGCCAGCAGGATGGCCGCCAATACTGCTCTCACCATGACTCCTCCTTGGATGTTATCGTCATCGTCTCATGCCGGCGATCGGACGTATCGCGTTGCTGTCGGCCGCGTTGGCTTTTCTCGCGCCTGCGTCCTCCCGCCTGCCGGCCGAGCAGGCCGACGCGGCGTTCGAACAGCTGTCCGCGCTCATCACGCAGAAGATGTCGGAGTACAGCGTGCCCGGCGTGGCCTTCGGAATCGTGAAGGCCGGTCGCGCCACCGTGCGCGGGTTTGGCGTCACGAACGTCGACGAGCCGCTGCCGATCACGCCGGACACCATCTTCCCGGTCGCCTCGATCTCCAAGACCGTGACGGCGACCGCGATCATGCGGCTGGTCGAACAGGGCAAGCTCGATCTCGAGGCGCCGGTGCAGCGGTACTTACCTGGGTTTCGCGTACAGGACGAACGCGCGTCGCGCGAGGTCGCGATCTGGCATCTGCTCACGCACACGCCGGGCTGGGAGGGCCAGCTCAACTCGCCGGACCGCGGCACCGAGACGTTCGCTTCCTTTGCGGAATCGATGAAGGACCTGCCGCAGCTGGCGGCGCCCGGCGAAGTCTGGAGTTACAACAACGCCGGCTTCACGCTGGCAGGCCGCGTGATTGAACAGGTCACCGGCCAGTCGATCCACGACGCGCTTCGCACGCTCGTGTTCGACCCGCTCGGCCTGACGCGCACGTTCACCCGGCTCGAACACGTTGCGACGTATCGGTTCTCGGTGGCGCACAACGGACAGAACCCATCGGTCACCGTGATGCGGCCCATGGCGCGCACGAGCGGCGTCACAGCGGGCGGCGTGTCGATGAGTCTCAACGACCTGCTGGCGTACGCCAGATTCCACCTCGGTGATGGAACCGGCGCGGACGGGAAACCGGTGCTGACGCGCGCGTCGCTCGAATTGATGCGAACGGCCCGCGTGAAGAAGGCCGGCACGGACGACGAAATGGGCGTGGGCTGGCATCTGCGTCGCGTCGGCGGCGTCATGACGGCGGCGCATGGCGGCACGCTCGGCCACTGCCTGCTCGTCGAGCTGGTGCCTGCCCGCAATCTCGCCTTCGCGATTCTCACGAATCACTCGGGCGGCTGGCGTCTGATTCAGGATGTCGAACGCGCCGCTTTGAAAGCGCTCGAAGGCCTCGCCCTCGATCCCGCCCAGGCGATCGGCCATCGCGGCGTCAACGAGACGATGCCGGATGCGCCGATCATGGCGAAGCAGCCCGATCCGGCCCTGTATGTCGGCACCTACCGGCGGCCCCCTGTTGGAACAGCGACTGTCCGGATTCAGGGCAGCCAGCTCATGCTCGACAACGCGACGATCGCGTTCTACGCGCCTGACCGCGCGGTCGTCACGTCCGGCAACTCACGCGGCAACCCGGTGGAGTTCATCCGCCGCGCCGACGGCGCGGTCGGCTGGGTGCGCGTCGTGGGGCGCATTGCGAAGAAGGACTGAGAAAAGAAGTGGTTAATGGTTAGTGGTTATTCGTTATTGCGCAACGTACTGAGAAACAGTCAATAACCAATAACCACTAACCAATAACGAATACGCGGGCCCATGTCATTGCGCAGGCGGTCTCGCGCCCAGCCGGATCATGAGCGCGACGAACAGACGCTGAGCGTCGCTCATGCCTGATCGGCGATCGATGACCTGCCGGGCCAGGTCCGGCCGATCGGTGATCAGCCCGTCGACGCCCTTGCTCATGAGCTGGAACATGAGGGCGGGATCGTTGACGGTCCACACATAGACTTCCTGGCCGGCCTGATGGGCCTGCCGCACGAACGTTCGTGAGGCCAGGCCTTTCTCGACGGCCAGGAAGTCGGCGCGGAGCGTGGTGAGGTCGCCGATGGCTTTGGCGGCCAACGCGCCGACGCGCCAGGACGGCCGCAGCTCCTTCAGCCGCCGGACCATGCCGTGCTCGAGTGACATGAAGATCGTCTCGCGCTCCATCCCCGCGGCCTCGACGATCTCGACGACGCGCTCTTCGAGCCGCTGCGCGTGGCCGTAGGACTTGAGCTCGACGACGACCCGCACGCGGCCTTTGCAGGCCGCCAACGCTTCGGCCAGCGTGGGCACGCGCTCGCCGGAAAACTGCGGCGCCCGATGGCTCCCGATGTCGACGGCGCGGAGATCCGCGGCCGTCGACTCCCAGATCCTGAGCGGCGATCGCCCGACCTTCATGAGATCGCTGTCGTGCACGACGAGCACTTCCCCGTCGGCGGACTCCTGCACGTCGAGCTCGACGAAGTCCGCCGCCTGCTCGGCGGCCAGGCGGAACGCCGCGAGGGTGTTCTCCGGCGCGGTGAGGGAGGCGCCACGATGTGCGATGACCCTGACAGGCTGATTCTGACGGGCGATGCGCGCGACGAGCAGCGTGAAGCCACCCGCCGCGAGGAGCAGCATGGCGACCGCCGCCACTTTCAGAAGCCACGGCAGCCGCGGCGCGGCCTGCCCCTCGGCCGTGCCCGGCACCGCAAGACTCTGCGCCGGGCCGCCGTGGAGGTACAGCCGGAACATGACGAGCGCCAGCAACGAGGCATTCGTGGCCACCGCAATGAGCCCGAAGAACACCCAGAGCGCCACGAGGATCGTCACGAACGTGACCAACCCCTCCATCGAACCGGCGTATCGCTCGGCCAGGCGTCGGCCGATCGCTTCCGGCGCCCACGCGGCGAGCGCCACCAGCGCCGCCGCGAACACCGCCCAGATCGCGAGCGAGACGACCGCCAGCAGGCGCATGTCGATCGACCTGATGCTGCTCGTTTTGAGCGCCAGTCGAGGCGACACGTTCTCGAACAGCACGAGCGGCAGAGCCAGCGACCAGCGCCCGATGGTTCGGAGCAGCACGATCACCAGGAGCGTCAGCACCACGGCGGCCAGGCTGACCGCCACCCAGAACGACGGCGGCCGCGTCGCCAGATAGAAGTTGATGTCGTGATAGCGCAGCAACGTCCAGTACACCGCCGCGATGCCGAACGCGAACGGCAACAGGCCGACGATGAGGTGCGCGACCATCGTGCCCATCAAGCGAAGAACCGCGACCGAGCGCGAGCCGACGAATGCCAGCGCGCCCAGGACGGTGAGGCGCCGATCGTGGTGCGCCGCCAGCCCCACGGCCATGAGGCAGGACAATTCGAGCGCGCTGATGGCCGCGAGGATCGAGGCGCCAGCCACCAGCGCGATCAGGCCGGGTCTGGTGGTCAGGAAGAACGTCGCGAGGTCGGTGTCCGCGACGACTGCGGTGCCCGTGCGGGACATCGCCCAGCGCACGAGCAGCATGAGCCCGGGCGCCAGCAGCGCAAACGCGATCGCCTTGTACGCGAGGTCGGTCAGGACGAGGGTGCGCCAGGACCTGCCCAGGTCGCGAAGAGCGGATGTGAAGATCATGCGCTGGCCAGGAACGCGACGAGGCCGACCACGGCGCCGAGGGCGACATCGACCGCGAAGTGATAGCGACCGGCCACGGCTCCGGCGCCGATGCCGGCCGCGAGGACGGCCACCAACAGCCCCGCGGGCCGTGAGACCGGCCACACCGTCATCGCCGCGGCCGTGGCCACAGCCACGTGTCCGCTGGGGAACGTCGTCAACTGGTGGCTCACGCGGCGGAGCACGCGCACGTTGAGCGCCGCCACGGCGCCTCCGGGATCGCCCGACGGCGCCATCAGTCGCGGCGGCCGGCTGGCGAGCCACGGCACCGTTGCGTAGCAGGCGTAGCCGGCCAGCAACGTCGCGAGCCAGAACCGCTCGACGTCCGCGTCGCGGCCGAGTGTCCACACGACCGCGAAGGCCGCCGGCACAAGCGGATAGCAGAACAGATACGCTAGCTCGAGCGGATGGCGGATCCACGCCGGCACTCGGAAGGCCGCCAGGCCCCAGTCAGCGTCGGTTTGTCTGAGCCACGCCTCGAACGCCGCATCGGGTTTCGACGGCGTGAGCATCGCCGGAATCCAATAACCCAGCACCAGGTACGTTATCGGCATCCAGGCGCGGACGCCTGCGGGAAGCAGGTACGCGAATATGACCACGGCGCCGGCGGTGAGGATGGCCAGCCGCATGGCCCGGCGCCGATGCGCTTCGTCGGTCCTGGTGCGCCGGGTGGCCGCCGCCAGCAGCCCGAAGTAGCCGACCGCGAGCAGCTCGTAGGGATGCACGCGTTCAGCCCAACAGCTCGCGCACCCGCGGCGCCACCTTCGTGCCGAAGAGCTCGATGCTGCGCATGAGCGCGCTGTGCGGCAGCGTGCCGCTGCTGTACTTCACATTGAATCGCGCGAGGCCGAGCAGGCGGACGGTCTTCGCGATCTTCGCGGCCACGGTCTCCGGCGATCCGACGCAGAGGGCGCCGTCGGGCCCGACCTCGCGATCGAACTGCGCGCGGCTGGCAGGGGGCCAGCCCCGCTCGGCGCCGATGCGCGTCATCAGCGCCTCGTAGTGCGGCCAGATCTCTTCACGCGCCTGTTCGTCCGTCGGGGCCACGTGTCCCGGCGAATGGACCGCCACCGGCAGCTTCGGCTTCTGTAATCGCTCCAACGACTGGTGGTACAGCTCGACGTACGGCAGGAACCGCTGAGGATTGCCGCCGATGATGGCGAGCGTCAGCGGAAACCCGTAGCGCGCCGCGCGGACCACCGACTCGGGGCTGCCGCCGACGCCAATCCAGACCCGGAGCGCGCCGTTTTCGATCGGCGGATAGATCGTCGGCGTCTTCAGGAGATCGGCAAACTGCGCCAGCTTGTCCTCGAACAGCTGCTCGTACTGAGAGAGGTCGTACCCGAACAACGGATAGGACTCCGTGAAGGAGCCGCGGCCGAGAATCACTTCCGCCCGGCCGCCGGACAGCGCGTTGAGCGTCGAAAACCGCTGGAACACGCGGATGGGATGGTCGGTGCTGAGCACGGTCACGGCCGATCCGAGCAGCATGCGCGAGGTCCTCGCCGCGATGGCCGCGAGCATGACCTCCGGCGCGGATACGGCGAAGTCGGCGCGATGGTGCTCGCCGACACCGAAGGCGTCTACCCCGACCTGGTCGGCCAGCACCGCTTCTTCCAGCAGGTCGCGAAGCACCTCCGCCTGATGTTTCCGACGGCCGCCTTCGCCTGTCGTGACATCGCCGAATGTGTCGAGGCCGAGCGCGACATGGTCGGACATGTGTCCGGCAAGCGTACTACGCTGCCACGGCTCAGCCGTCGTTCTTGATGGGTTCGCGGGCGGGAATGGGCGGCTTCGGCGCTTCCTTCACGGGCTCTTCGAAGCTCATGTTCGGCACGCGATCGCTCTGGCGCGTCTTCACGCCGCGATAGCCGGGCTCGGCATCGCCGTCACCGAACCAGCGTGAAAAGAATCGCTTCACTTCGTGGAACGGGCCCTGAGACCGGGGCGCGGTTTTCGGCGCGGCGCGTCGCCACCGCCGGCGTTCCTCGGACGGCAGCCACTGCGAGAGAAAGGCGTACCGCTCCGATGCACACACGGGACAGAAGTCGTCTTCGTGCAGGTTTTCACAATCAAGGCAGAGGCGAGCAACGCGCAGTTGCATAAGTTGGCGCGTCTGTGGCGCGCGGCACAAAACTCCCTACGATTATCGACCGGCTTTGGCGGCGGCGCCAGCCACGCGTTTTGTCAGTGGATGACGAATCTGTCTATCTCGCTAACCCTCTGATTCGTACGGACTTATCAGTCGATGAATGGCAGCTTCCTCATCGCCACCAACGGTGCGTCCGACCGTTTGACCACCAGCTTCATCTCCAGATAGCGCCGCGCGACCGGCGAGTAGCCGAGGTCGCGGAACAGTAGCAGGCCCTCGAAGCGAGGACCATTGAATCGCGTGTTCGCGAGCTCGACTCGCGATCCGTTCACTTCCGCTTCGACGTTGCAGTCGGCCGACACGCCTTTGCCCGTGACGACCACACGCTGGCCGGCGCCGGTCCGCGCCGGATCCATTGCGGCGTTCCGCGCGATCGACGGCGGGGAGACGTTGGTGATTCGCACCGCGCCGGCGTCGGCCGAGCGCTCGCGGGAGCTTGCCAGGGCCTGGCCCATCGTGTACCACGCCGACGCGCCGTTCGCGCACGACGCGCGGAAGCGCACCGTGGGACCCAGGCTCGGACTGCCCGACCCCACTTCGACGCGAACCGAGCCGCTGTCCTGGACCGCCACGCCGACGCGGGTCAGCTCGCCGGCGCCCGGAATATCCAGCTGGATCCAGGCGTCTCTGATCGACTTCAGATCGCGCATCCGGTACGACACGTCGAAGGCTTGCGGCGCGACGCGGTCGCCGTCGATCAACACGCGGTCCGGGCTCACGCCTTCGATGCCGGTTCCAGAAATCATCGCTTCGCGTGTATCCAGCGACGCCAGCGCCGGCGCGTCCTCTGAATCGCTCAGGATGTCGCCCTCACTGCCGGCGCAGTACATCGGACCGGCGATCACGGCGATAGCGATCACGATCAGCCAGACAAAGGGATTCCGGAACATACATTCCGTCTATCGGCCGAAGGGGGGTCCCAGTTACACTCTTTCGCCATGACTGATTTGTCGCTCCGCCTGCGCTTCCGCCTGCCAACCTGGCTCCTGCCGCTGGTCGTGTTGGCCGGTGGCGCGATCGGCGCGGTTTCGGCGCAGACGGGATCGGCCGGCGACGTGAAGGCGGCCGCGGGCCTGCACCAGTTGTTCCTGCACGACGCGTGCACCGGTGACTACGCGCCGCAGCCTGACACGTGTCTGCACAAACAGCTGCTCGAGAAGCCCGTCACCTTCGGCGGCAAGGAGGGCGCCGTCTACGACGTCCGGCTGCGGATCCGCGCCATCGTCGAGCCGACGACAATTACGGGCGGCGAGACGCCGCACGCCGAGCATCCTTATTACCAGGTGGGCGGCACGATCCGCGCGCGCGACTGGTCGGCCTGGCACATCGAGGTCTCGAACCCGAAGCAGACGTACTGGCTGAATCACTATCCCAAGGTGTCTCACACCATCTATCTGGAAGACTTCGAAGCGACGATTCCCGTCGCGGGCGGCGCCGGCGTGGTGGTCCGCGTGGTGGACGGCAACGATCGGCAGATGGACAACAGCGAGCAGGGCCGGCCCGATCGGCTTCAGATCATCAAGGGCGTCGTGGACAAGCCGCTCGATGGACAGATGCTGCGGCTCGACGTCCTGCGCGTGACCCCGCGCTAACGGAACTTTCACGTCTTCCTCACGACTTGGCTCGACCGGCACGTCGATACTGTCGGCGGAGGTCACGTGAAGCGCTTACTCGTACTCGCCCTGGTTCTGATTCCGAGTGTCGCGTCAGCTCAAGGGGTCGGGTGTAGCTCGCCGGACCGGCCGTTGGTGGGCTTCGCGATTGGCCGGTCGTCCCCCTACTTCGACGTCAGCTCGGAAACCATCGACCCTGCTGGAGGCTCGGTTCTGGTTGGCGGCGGATGGCAGGTGGGCGGGCGTGCGGACCTGTCGATTGGCGGCCCCTTCCGCGTTCGCGTGGAGGGATCGAGCGCGTGGTGGGAGGTCGAACGCCGGACCTACGACCCCACCAACGGCCAGGTCCTCTCTGAAACGTCCGAGGGGCACGTCAGCGTCCGGCAGATCGGCGCGCAGATTGGATTCCGCGGCGGGCGCGCGCCGGTGTGCTGGTACGTGCTCGCCGGCGGCGGGTTGTACTCACTCTCGTTCCGCGACGATACGTCGCGGCAACCCGGAGTGGCGATCACGCCAGGCATGGAATTCCCCACGGGCCCGCGTGGCCGCCTGCAGGTGGAGGTGCAGCTCCACATCATTAATACGAAGGACCAGCCGCCCGTCCACGGTTCGTCGGCCCTGGCGACCGCGCTGGTCGTGGGCTGGGCCTATCGTTTTTGAAGTTCGAACTTTGAACTTTGAACTTCGAACTTTATTAATATGCGTCCGTGGCCGGGACGGTCCTGAGCGTGTCCAGCCGGGCCATGCTCGACGCCTGCGCCCGGCTGGGCCTCGACACCGCGCAAATCCTGCAGGCTGCGAGACTCGACCGTGCGGCCGTCGACGATCCTGACGCCCGTATTCCCATCGAACAGGCTAGCGCGTTGTGGCAGAAGGCGTACGAGCTGTCGGGCGATCCGAACCTCGCGCTTCATGCCATCGAGGTGCTGCCGTTCGGCGCCTATCGTGTCATCGATTTCCTGGCGGCCAGCGCGCCGACAATCGGCGCGGCGCTCGCGAACGTCTCGGCCTACTTCCCATTGATCAACGACGTCGTCCGGCTGCCGTATGCGGTCGGCGATCGCGAAGTCACACTTGGCGTGGACGCGCCGTCGCGCCCGGGTGTGATCACGCGGCCTTATGCCGAGTACACGCTCGCGGCCGTGCTACTCCGTACACGCGTCGCGACCAACCAGCGGTTCATGCTCGTCCGCGTGGACTTCAGCCACGCGCGGCCCGCCGACGTCAGCGAGCACGCGCGGATTTTCGAGTGCCCGGTGCAGTTCGGCGCGCCCGCCTGTCAGCTGGTGATTGCCCGTGACGTCTGGGACACGCCTCGCACGGGCACCAATCCGGCGCTCTTCGCGGTCCTCGAGACGCACGCCAGGATGCTCCTCGACCAGCTCCCGCGGCAGACCGAAACGGCGAGTCGAGTCCGGCGGGCCATCGAGGGCGAGTTGCGCGGCGGCAATCCCAGGCTCGAGTCGATCGCCAAACAGCTCGCGATGAGCCCGCGCACTTTGCAGCGGCGTCTTCGAGACGAGGGCGTCGCGTTTGATGAGCTGCTCGACGACCTGCGCTTCCGCGCGGCCAGGACCTACCTGACGCAGCGCGACATCGCGGGCGCGGAGGTCGCCTATCTGTTAGGCTTTGCCGAGCCGAGCTCGTTCAACCATGCCTTCAAGCGGTGGTCCGGTCAGACACCCACCGAGTACCGCCGGTTGGCAGGCCGCTAGGAGCGTTTATGCGCGCGCACGTGACGGTCGGTCTGATTTCCACGGCATTTCTGGGCGTAGTGGCATTTGGGGGATCTGTCGCCGGGCAGTCCGGCCGGCACCTGAACTCACAGATTGACCTCCTGGCAGCGAAGAAGCCGATCTTCGGGCTCGGCCTGCCATCGGCCCGTGGTGGAGGCCCGGGCCGCGGCGCGGCGGCAGATCCGGCTACTCCTCCGCCCCCGCCAAAGACTCCGCTCGAGCTGGCCAAGGACGCGATCGCGCACCCGGAGGCCGACTACTTCTTCTTCGGCGGCATGGAGCGCGGCGTGGACAACGCGCTGCCCGGCTTCACGACCATGATGGACGCCATCGTCGAGGCCGGCGGCATCGCGACGTCGCCCTACAAACGGCTGCTCGTGCCGATCAACGTCAAGACCCCGAACATCTCGAGCGCCGAGCAGCCCGCCGATGCGGCCCAGTACGTCGCCAACATCAGCAAGCAGCTCAACGTCGGCGTGACGACCATCTCGTTCGTCGAGGTGGACTCGGCGGAGGAGCTGCGCCAGGGCATCGCGGCCATGCGCTTCAAGTCCAAGGGCGGGACGCGTCCGGACGACATCGGCCAGGCGCCGAAGTACTGGGGCCTCTCCGAAGGGGAATACCGCCGCAAGGCCGACGTGTGGCCGCTCAATCCCGAAGGCGAGCTGGTGGTGTGGGCGATTGTCGAGACAAAAGAAGGTCTCGCGAATCTGCGTGAGATCGCACAAGTGCCGGGCCTCGCCGTCATCGCCGCCGGCGCGGGCTCGCTCGGCGGCGTCTTCTCGACGACGGTCGATGGCAAGCGCGTCCGCGACAACGAGGCGTGGGAAGCCGCGATCCAGAAGATCCTCGCGACGTGCAAGGAATTCAAGAAGCCGTGCGCCTATCCGGTGTCGGAGAACGACATCGAGACGCGCATGCAGCAGGGCTACAACGTCGCGATCCTGCAGTCGTTCAACGACGCGGCATTCCGCGCGGTGGCCAAGGGCCGTCAGTTTTCAGGCCGACAGTAGAGACCAGGCCGGCAGGGCGGGGCTTCACCGGTGGATTGTCGCCGATGAACAAATCCCTGTCGCCCTCGACCAAGTACCGGCCCGGGAACCTCTCGTAATTCCCCTTCGAATGCCTATACGGCATAAGGAGGTTGTTATGAGAAAGCTCTCAATCGTCATCGGCATCATGGGTCTCGTGGCGACACTCGCCCCGGTGCCCGCATTCGCACAGCAGGTTCTGACCACTACTCTGACTAACGAGGACCTGGCAGCCCTGGCCGCCGAGTTCGGCTCGGTGCTGCGATTCCGTCAGCTTGGCGACACCGCGACGCTGCCCAAGGGCCGGGTCGATCTCGGGGTGCAGTTCGCGAGCGCGCCCATCGACACCACGGGCCAGACCTGGAACGTCACGCGGTTTGTCGGACGGTTCGGCGTCGGCCATCGCGTGGACATGGGCGTGTGGGCCGGCTACAACTCGCAGGCAAGCGACGGCATGGCCGGCGTGGACGTCAAGATCGCGCTGCTCACCCAGGGGCCGTCGATGCCGGTGTCGGTCGCGGTCCGGCCGAGCTTCTCGTCCACGCTTGGCGCGGGTGATATCTATGCCGCGAGCGTGGGCGCCGATCTGTCGGTGAGCCGCGCGTTCGGCGCAATCTCACCCTACGCCGGCGTGTCGGCGACGTCGTCGCTCGCCACCGAGCGCCTGCAGGACATCAACTTCGAGCGCCAGACGGATAACGGCACGCTCGGCTATGTCGGACTCGCCTACTCCTGGCGGTCGCTCATCGCCGCGGTGGAAATGGAGAAGGGCACGAAGGTTGCCTACGCTGTCCGGATTGGCACCCGGTTCTGACCGGGCCCGCGTTACCCGGTTTTGTTCGCGTTGGGCCATTGGACCAGTCGAGGCTGGTTCAATGGCCCTATCGTTTTTCAGCGGGTCGTACCCGCACGCCGGATGCCCCAGACGATCGGCAGACCAACAAACGCCATGTGGATCCAGACTTGCGGCCAGCTCATGGAACCCGGCCATCGCGGCGCGGTGCCGAGATAGAAGCTGCGCAGCCACGAGAGCAGCGGCAGCGTGCCGTAGTTCATCGCGCAGAACACAATCACGCCATACAGCGGGCCGACGAGCAGCACCGGCGCCGTGCGCAGGAACGACACGCGCCGGCTCAGCGCGTAGAACACGAGCGTCGCCGTGAGCGCCACCGTGAAATGCATGAGGAGCCCGATCGCGGCCATGCCGGTGCCGCCGTCGAGCGCGGCCCTGCCCCAGAGGGCTGACGCGACGCCTTTCAACACGTCCGCCGGCATTCGGCCGGCCTGCCTCCAGGCCTGCACGCAGGCGGCTGTGATGTCGAGCACGCCGCACAGCAGCCAGCCGGTCACGATCGCCTGACCCGTGCTGATGGTTGAACGCATGCCGGTTGAGTCTATGCTGGCTCCGTCACGGAGGCACACTCATGATGGCCCCAAGAATCACCACGGCCCTGGCAGCCCTCGTGCTGGCCACAGCCGCCGGCGTCGCCGCGAGGCAGCAGGCCCAGGCATCGCAGACCCGTCGCGAGCCGCAGTTCGAGAACGAGAACGTTCGGGTCTGGAAATCGATCATCATGCCGAACCAGCCGCTCTCACTTCATCGTCATGAGTTCGGCCGCACCATCGTCGCGCTGAAAGGCGGAACGCTCGACGTCGTCGACGCCAATGGCAAGACGACGAAGAAGGTCGTCTGGGAAACCGGAAAGGCCTACTGGCTGGACAAGGACCCGGCCGGCGAGCAGCACGGCGACATCAACCGCGGCACGCAGCCGATTGAAGTGATCGTCGTGGAAATGCGCAAGTAGCTCAGGTGCCGCGCGGTTCGACCGCGGCCACGGCCACCAGCATGACCAGGATGACGCTCATCGAGAGCCACGGCGGACCACCGATTGCGATCACGATCGCGGCAAACGCCGGCGCGAGCACCCACCGCCAGACCAGCATGCGGCCCGTGGCGCGCCAGATCGCCGCCGCGGTACCGCACACGTAGAGCACCGCGCCCGCACCGAGCGCGACTCGCACATCGAGCGCCAGTGGCTCGTCCGGATGCGCCAGCGCGGCCTCCGTCGCCGCGGCCATCGCGATGACGCCGCAGAGCAGCGGAAAGTGCAGCACGCTGAAGGTGTCGCGCGCCATCTGCGAGCGGACCGTGGCCTCGCAATGCGCGAGCGCGTGCTCGAACGTCGATCGCACGTGCCCGAAGTAGACCCACCACAACCCGCACGTGACGGCGACGGCCAGAATCGCGGTGGCGATCGCCGCGGGCGTGCCGGGCGCTTCGGTCAGGCCGGCCGCGGCGACGATCAGCGCCTCGCCGAGCGCGATGATGACGATGAGCCCGTGACGCTCCACGAAGTGATCCGGATGGAGGTTCCAGCCTTCGCGCGCCCCGCCAATCCCAGCCGCGACCAGGTCCAGCAGGATCGCCAACGCCCAGCACCAATACTGCGCCGCATCGCCGAGGATCGCGCCGAGGAGCACCGCCGCCAGGCCCGTGAGGGACACGCCGCCGAACACGAGCACCGCGCTCCGCTGGGCCGGGTCGCTCCTGGCCACCCAGTAATAAAGGAGGAGCCCGACGAGGCGAACGGCCACGTATGGCACGGCAAACCAGAGCGCGCCGGGTCCAATGGCCTGCGGGATGCCGACGGCCAGAAAGAACGCGACGGCCGTCGCGACGAGCGTGACCAGGCGCACGCGGGGATGTTCGGTGTTGGCCGCGTTCAGCGCCCACGTGAACTGCGTCCACGCCCACCACACGAGCCAGAACACGAGCAGCGCCGATCCGGCCGACTGCAGATCGATATGGCCGTGCAGGCGTGAGACGACCTGCGTGATGCAGAACACGAACACGAGGTCGAAGAACAGCTCGACGAACGTGACCTTCTGGTCGTCGGGCGAGACGATGGATGGGGTCGGCATGGCTGTCGGCTGAGTATTCTGGGCCAACTGACCGGATTCGTCCACACCGGAACGGATTCACCGGCGCGCGCGTATACTATCGAACATCGATACCATGGACGCCGCGACCGATCGCCGGCACAACACGAGGGTGACCGTTATGAAGCGAATCCTCTGGGGAGTCTCATCGATCGCCGTCGTGGCCGCGCTGGCCACGTGGCTGCACGCACAGGGTGCGTCGGACGGACGCGACGCGGATCGCGCGGCGATTCGCGCGCACATCGAAAGCATCTGCCAGGCGTTTCTGGACGGGGACATCGAGAAGATCCATGCGACGCACACCGAGGACTGGCGCGGCTTCCTCGAGGGCTCGCGCACGCCGGTCAAGGGCATCGACGCCTACATGCGCGCGAACGGCATGACCTGGCCGCCGCCGGCCGGCACGACGCCGCGACCGGTGACGCCCAATGCCACGCGCTCGTTCAAGGTGTTCGACTTCGACGTGCACTTCTACACGCCCGACATCGCCGTCGCGAACTTCTTCGTCGATTTCGGCCAGGGATCCGGCGCCGAGTTCAAGACCGGCACCCGGTACCGCATCATGGACATCTACGTCCGCCGCAAGGGCGCGTGGAACCAGGCCGCGTCGCACACCGTGATCGACCCCATCTGGCGCGCCGAACGCGACGCGCAGCCGGGCGTCCTCCCCCCGGTGATCAAGCAACAGCTCCTGGACGCCCGCGAGGCCGTCTGGCGCGCCTTCTTCACGAACGACCAGGCGATGCTCGACAAGCTCGTACCGGCCGAGACGATTGAGCTGCACGCCAACCTGGAGCGGCCCTTCGTCACGAAGTCCGAGATTCTCGAGAACGCGAAGCGCGGCGCCGAGCGCGGCGCCAAGCTGGTGCGGCTCGAGTTCCCGAAGACCGAGATTCAGGCCTACGGCAATACCGCCATTATCTACACCACGTACCTGTACGAGCTGGAAACGCCGCAGGGCCAGCGCCAGACCAGCACCGGCAGCGCCACGGAAGTCTTCGTGCGGCGCAACGGCGCGTGGGTCAATCCCGGCTGGCAGATGGCGGCGACGCGGGAGCCGAGTCGATGAGCCCCAGGAAGAACGCCCGCACCGACATGCTGAAAGGCACGCTGGATCTGTTGATCCTCCGCACGCTCGAGCTCCAGCCCCTGCACGGCATCGCGGTGGCCGAGCGCATCCAGCAGGTCACCAAGGGGACCTTCGTCGTCGGGCCCGGCTCGCTGTTCCCGGCGCTGCACCGGCTCGAGCAGGAAGGCTGGATTCGAGGCAAATGGCTCGTGTCCGAGCAAGGCAAGCGCGCCCGCGCCTACACCCTCACCACCGCCGGCCGGCGGCAGCTCACCAAAGAGCTGAAGCAGTGGGCGGCGATTACGTCGGCCGTCGGCCAAGTGCTCGACAACGGCTGAGTCATGCCGAGGCTCTGGCACCGCGTGCGCGAGCTGATGCGGACGGTGTTCCGCTCCCGGCGAGTGAGCCGCGAGCTCGACGATGAGCTCGCGGATTGGGTGGAGACGATCGCAGCGCGGCATCGCGCGCGCGGCGTACCGGAAGAGGACGCGCGCCGGCTGGCCGCCATTGAGCTGGGCGGCGTGGCGCAGGTCAAGGAGGAAGCCGTCGCCGTCCGAAACGGCGCCCAACTCGACTCCACGATGCTGGACGTGAAATACGCGGCGCGGGCGCTCCGCCGGGCGCCGGGATTCTCGGCCGCGGCAATCGTCACGTTCGCACTGGGCATCGGGGCCACAACCGCCATCTTCAGCGTCGTCAAGGCCATCCTGATCGAGCCGCTGCCCTACCCAGCGGCGGATCGCCTGGCTTTCATCTGGTCCGACGCCACGGATCTCGGGTATCCGCACGCGCCGCTGTCAGGACCAGAAATCGCCGAGTTCCAGAAGCGCGCCACGTCGTTCGAGCGCCTGGGCGGCATCTGGGCCACGAACACCACGCTCTCTGGTCACGGCGATCCGGAGCAGCTGCGCATCGCGACGGTCACCCCGGACTTCTTTCCGCTGCTCGGCGTCGGCGCCGCGTTGGGCCGCATCCTCGGTCCAGAGGATTTCGGCCAGACCATCACGCCGGTTCTGCTCAGTCACGCGCTCTGGAGCCGCAGCTTCGGCGCCGACCGCGCCGTCGTCGGCCGCAAGATCACACTCAACGATCGCCCGGCGGTCGTCGCGGGCGTCATGCCGCCTGATTTCGAGCTGCTGTTTCCAGCGGACGCAGCGGTGCCGACGGATTTGCAGGCCTGGATTCCGGGATCGTCACGCCTGGCCGCGCAGCCGCGGGGCCAGCAGTACCTGCGCGTGGTCGGCCGGTTGAAGGATGGCGCCGGCATGGCCGCGGCGATCGAGGAAGTCGCCACGATCGGCGCGTCAATCATGGCGGCGAACCCCGGGGCCTACACGCCCGGATGGCGGTTCTACGGGGTCGGCATGAAGGAAGACACGGTGCGTCCGGTCCGGCCGGCGATGCTGGCGGTCTTCGGCGGCGTCCTGATCCTGCTCGTGATCG
>Ga0137433_1000346_pt1 | contig 25979 bp, 15 predicted proteins | sample EasRivERMZT840_2_FD_102335 | JGI IMG/M metagenome (GOLD analysis project Ga0137433, IMG submission 102335) | Soil microbial communities from meander-bound floodplain in the East River, Colorado, USA - East River MetaG ERMZT840_2 | ecosystem: Environmental > Terrestrial > Soil > Floodplain ...
CTGATTGGCGGAGGTGTGCCCGGTGGAGGAGGAGGCGGCGGCGGTGGTGGCGGTGCACCCGGAGCAGGAAGCGGTGGAGCCGCGACTTCCTTCAGCTTGAATCCGCTTCTTCCCACTATCAGCTCGTAAACAGGAAGTTCTCTCGTTTCACGATGTGCCCTGAGCTGAAAGCGGTCGGCCAGAAGCGCCTGCATCATCATCTGAGCCGGACTAACAGGGCAATCCGCGCCGAAACAGGGCGCGGGGGGGCGATAGTCCGCCGGCGGGCTTGCCTGAATATCGAATCGATCGGCATTCAACCAGTCCGGTCCTCCGATGATTTGATAATCCTGAAGGCGATACGACGCTCTCAACAACGCCCTGACCGTCGCGTTCAGGATGTTGACGCGGCCGGTCAGCGGTATCTGGACTATGGTCGGTCCCGGCCCTCCAGTGTTCGGCTTGACCGAAGCGACTTCAAACTGCAGGGGCGACTGAAGAATCAATCCAATCAGAAGAATCGAAATCAATCTCATGGCCTGCCTCGCTGGAGGTTTGACCGGGAGTGTATATCAGCTGACGATATATCGGCGACTGTTATTTCGTTCTCTGAAAGAGTCAGGCGCAGGCACGGGCAGCGAAAGCTTTCGCGCTGATCTGCACTTCGACGCGACTATCGCCGTCGATGGCTCCCATGCACGATGGACACTGCAGTTCTCCGAGGAGTTCCTCGTTCGGCTTTTCGGACAATTGCCCCACAAGCCGTTCGAGCAGGCGCGCAAACGGAACGGAGGCATTGTCGGAACAAGCGTCGCATGCATGAATGGACCGGCGGATTCCCGCCAGCGTCTCCGTCGATGCGGTTATCGACAAGGTCTGGGATTGCTGAGTCCTTAACATTTACAGGCAGCTCCCTGAATGAATTTGGGTAAGTAAAACTCATACCATGAGGGCACAAAAGTTTTGCACGTGAAAATGCGGGCGCGCCCGGCTCAGGCATCCCGTCTGCGGCGATCAAACACCCAGCCTGCTTCAGCGGCGAAAACGAAAATCGTGCAGGCGTAATACAGCCAGAGGAAGAAGAAGACAAGTGCGCTGAGCGCCCCGTACACAGCCGTTGTCGTTCGAGCGTATTGAAGGTACAGGCCGAACGCCCATTTTGAAATCTGGAACAGGAATGTCGCCGTCAGGGACGACACCAGGAGACCCGACCTGCTGAGTGTTTCCGAAGGCGAAAACCGGTACAGGAAAAGGAACAGGGCGAACGTGGACGCCACTCCGACGAGCCAGGCGATGAACATGATTCCCGAATGAACATACCTTTCGAACGCCAGCTTCTCGAGAAACGTATGCACGATGTTGAACAGGTACACCACTCCGATAATCACGAAGAAGAACAGTGACGTTGCCAGCATCATGACGACCTCCATCACCTTCCCGTGAACGAGTCCTCGATACTCGCGACAGCGGAAAACGCGATTCAGCACAAGACGTACCGAGCCGAAACTCGTGCTGCTGGCCAGGATGAAGGCCAGGAAGCCGAAGAAACCCAGCAGACCGCGACGCGCAACGATGTCGGTCACAAAGGTATCGAACAGGTCGTTTGAGCGAGGAACGAGGTTCACAGAAATCCTTCGTATCCACGTCAGCGCTGTATCCGAATTCAGAGCGGTATAGCTCAACGCCGAAACTGTCAGCAGCGTAAATGGAACGGAAAAGAAAAGAAGACCAAACGCCAGGCCGCTTGCAAGGAATGTCCCATCATCGTCGAAGAATTTTCGAAACGCCGAGGCAACAATCTTGAACAAAGGTCCTCCAAAAAAGAGGTCTTGGCTCTACCGGCGCTTCCAGTTCTGCAGCAGCGTGATCGGCGCGGTACCGACGTCGTCGAGGAGGGTGTTGACCAGGAAGCGGCCGTCGCGGGAGACGTCGAACTGGATTCCCTGATTGATGTCCGTACCGCCACCGACGACGCGCGTGCGGAACAATGTCACCGGAGTTCCGGGTTGGATCGTTGCGCCGTTGAAGCGGACCGGTACGGCGATCAGCGATCCATCGGGAGCAAAATAATAGAGTTCTTTGCCGTTGGGCGACCATTTTGAAAACGCGCCGCCGCCGGTTGAGACCTGCCACTGGCCGGCGCCCATAAACGGGCGCACGTAGACCTCTTGCTGGCCGGACTCGTTGGAGGTGTAAGCGACCCATTGTCCGTCCGGCGAGAATATGGCGCGGCGCTCATCGAACTTCGTTCTCAGGAAAGGGAACGGTTTGCGGTCTCCATCCAAAGGCAACGCCCACAGATCCCATCCTGTTTGCGGATCGGCACTATTGAAAATGACATGCCGGCCGGCCGGCGACCAGTCGTTCATCACCTTGTCCTGAGCGGATTCGAAGAGGAGTTTCTCGCTTCCCGGCGCGTCAACGGACATCTCATAAAGGTTTCGCGAACCAGCCCGAGCCGAGTCAAAGGCGATGCGCTTGCCGTCGGGCGCCCAGATCGCATACCGATCAAGGCTCGGTTCGAAAGTCAGACGAGTCATGCGCGCTGCATCCAGTATCCAGATATCCGCATTGCCCTGTGTGACGCGCCACACCACAACACGAGTGCCGTCGGATGACATATTCGGTACGAGGAGGCTTTCGTCGGGCGGTCCCATTGTACCGACGGTCTTGCCGGTCCGGTCGTACCAGATCAACTGCCTGCGCGTGGCGCCGCCGGTGCGATACGCGAGAAGACCCGTCGTCGAAGCCGAAGACGCTGCGCCATAGCTGGCCGCTTCAAACGCTACCGAATCCGCCACGGTTTCCGGTTCGCCGACGAGCATTCGCTTCTCCACGTCCAGTGCCTGCGCGAGCAGCGTGCCTCCGCGGATGAACAGCACTTTACCGAGCGCGAATATCGCCGCTGAGTCGGCCGCAGTCAGCCTCGTGACTTCCGGTTCATCAAGCGCACCGAGGTGGATGCCCGCGGTCTCCGGCGCACCGAGCGCGAGGAAGAGGAAATGCCGTCCATCGGGAAGAAAATAAGGATAGCGATGACTCGTCTGTTTCTCGAGCTTTGTGACTGGAACGGGTGTTCCGCCCATATCCGCGATGCGATACAGCGGAGTCGCAGTATTTCGAGTAAACAGGATGGTGCCGTCCGCGTTCCATGTTCCGCCGCGGTTGGCGGCGTCGGTCAGAACGCGCGGAGGACTTCCGGCGATATCGATTCGCTTCAGCTTGGAGCCGTCGAAAAACCCAATCGAACGGCTGTCCGCAGACCAGAACGGATAACTCGCGCCGTCTGTGCCTGGCAGGGGCTGCGCCGCCGTTTTTTCCAGAGACCGCAACCAGAGGCGTGCCGCTCCGCTTCCAGTCGCCACATAAACAATTTGGCGACCATCCGGAGAAAGCGCAAACGATGCCGCATCAGACGTGGCCGAAGTAACAATGTCGGTTCGAAGCTCCAATAACGCGGTCGCTTCAGGTTCGCGAAGGTGGGTCACGACTGGAACCAAAACGGCCAGCAAAACAGCAACCAGCACTGCCACCGCGATCCAAGGGAGCCGCTGCGGCCTGGTCGTAACTATCGACGCCGCGTCCGCCGGCAACGGCGGCAGCTCGGCCGGCGCCGAAAGCGCATCCTCGATTTGCATGCGGATGCCGTCCGCGCTCTTCAGCCTGCGGGTACGGTCTTTTTGGAGACATCGCTCCAGCAAACGGCGAACGGCAGCGGGAGTCGCGGCGGGAAGAGCGTTCAGGTCCGGCTCCCGTTCGATGATGCGCGCCAGAATCTGCGCCGTGGTTTCACCGGGGAATGCCTGACGGCCCGTCAGCATTTCATAAAGAACGCAGCCGAACGCGAAGATATCGGTGCGGCGGTCGGTTTCTTTGCCTTGCGCCTGTTCCGGCGACATGTATGGCGCAGTTCCCATGATCACGCCGGCGTTTGTAGACGCGACGCTGAGCGTTGGAGAGTTCGCGAGATCGACACTCTCGGACTCGCCGTTGAATGCTTTCGCGAGTCCGAAATCGAGGACCTTCACCTGGCCGTCCGGCGTGACCTTGATGTTCGCCGGCTTCAGGTCACGGTGCACGATTCCCTTCTCATGGGCCGCCTCGAGGGCGTCGGCGATTTGCTTCGCGATCTCCAGGACTTCCCTTTGCGGAATGGGGCCGCGCGAGATGCGGCCGGCCAGCGTCTCTCCGGCAACGAGTTCCATCACCAGAAACTTGCGCTGCCCGCCATCCTCCAACCCATAAATCGCCGCGATGTGCGGATGATTCAACGATGCGAGTGTTCGGGCCTCGCGCTCGAAACGAGCGGATCGGTCGGCATCGTCTGCGAACAGCTCCGGAAGAAACTTTATCGCGACGCTGCGGCCAAGCTTCGCATCCGTAGCCTGGTAGACGTCTCCCATACCGCCCGAACCGAGATGGCCCGTGATTTCGTAATGTCCGACTCTGCTGCCGATCATGGCGGCGAGATCGTAGCACTTTTTACAAAACCCTTTTGGCCTTTCCGGTTGACTCCGTCGCTGCATGCCTATTAACGTCTACCGCACGCCAATAGATGTTGGTGGACTGTGGGGCACAGAGATTGCCCGCGAATATTTTTGAGTTCGGTGGAGGTTTTTGATGATTCGAAAGATATTCCTGTGCGTTGCCGCACTGGGCCTGTTTGGCTCAATGGCTTTCGGCCAGGCGAACAACGCAACATTGACCGGAACGGTAGCCGACGCCACGGGCGCTGTGCTGCCAGGCGTCTCCATAACTGCAACAAACAACGCGACCGGCGTCGTCTCGACTGCCATCACGAACGAAAGCGGCGCGTACAATATTCTTGGTCTTATTCCCGGAACATATTCTGTTTCCGGCGAACTGCCGGGCTTCCAGAAACAGACATACCCGACCGTCGCCCTCGGCAACGCAGTAACAATTCGTTTAAATTTCGCGATGCAGGTCGGTGCGGTAAGCACCAACGTCGAGGTCACAGTCGCCGCGGACATCTCACTTGCTACCTCATCGGGCACCGTCGGCACAGTGCTTACGGAAAAGAGAGTTCAGGATCTTCCAGTCGTTGGCAACAACGTTCTGGACATGCTTAACCTGCTGGGCGGCCTCGATAACTACGTGACAACCGGCGGCCCAGGGCAGAACGCCTTCGGACGCGAAGCCACGACGCTCGCCGGCGTCAGTGCGCAAGCAATACCAGTCATTCGCGACGGCGTCATGGTGCAGGACCAGCGGTATCCGACCGGCATCAATACGGCGACCGTCATGAATCAGGATCTGGTCGGGGAAATCCGGCTGATCGTAGCTCCGGTTGACGCAGAACTCGGACGCGGCAACGGCGCGGTGCAGATTTCCACTCGCTCGGGTACCAACGCGTTCCACGGAGCCGCCACCTGGAGTGTCCAGAATACGGGGCTCAGTCCAAACTCGTGGTCCAACAATCGCGTTCAGCCGAGACGCATAGAGCCTGCATGGGTCAACATCAACGAGGGGACGGCCGCAGTGGGTGGTCCGATCGTCAAGAACAAGACCTTCTTCTATGCACTGTGGAACATGAACTTCAACCGGCAGCGCGCCACGACCTATGCTTCTGTGTTGACGCCATGCGCGCGGAACGGCGTCTACCGGTATTTCGATGGCGTTAACAGCGGTGCATATGGTGCTGCAACAGTTGGCGGCGCCACGCCGACGACAGCCGTCGTCGATATCAACGGCAACCCGCTCACCCCGCCTTCGGGAGCGCAGCTTCGTCACATCAGCGTCTTCGGACCTGTGACGTTTACCGGCGGTGCCCCGAACGCGGACTGCTCCAACGGCACGGTCAGCGGTTCATGGGATCAATTCCGAACCAGGAAGGATGCCACCGGTTTCATCGATCGCACCATCGCTTTGATGCCGGCGCCAAACGATTTCACCAACCTTGGCCCGGGATCGGTCGACGGTTTGAATGTGGCCAACTATCGTTCAGTGCGACGCTTCACCGGCCTGAACAACCTGTTCGCCGTCGGTGAGGGCACCGGCAATCGTAAACAAATCAACCTCCGCGGCGACCATGTTTTCAATCAGTCGCACAAGCTGAACGTCGGCGTGACCTATGAACAGGTCGATTCCGATGACGTGGTGTCGGGGTTGCCCGGAACGTGGGCCAACAAACACTACACCCGCCCGTTTGTCCTCACATCCGCGGTGACGTCGATGCTGAGCGCATCGATGGTCAACGAAGCGAGATTTGGATACAAAGTGACCGGAAGCAACGTCGTTGCGCCATGGGATCGGCCGGAGAACGACGCAACGGGGATCAATGAGTACCTGCCCCAGCCGATCAACGGCTTCAAGGTCCTTCCCGATCTTCTCGGGGCCGTTGGTCTCTGCAACCCGATTACAGGCGCCCGGCCCACCGGAGGACAGTGCTCACAGGGCAATCCTAACGGTGCAAACCTGACCGCCACCGCGCGTGACAAGACGCCAAGCTGGACCTACGGCGACACGCTGAGCTGGTCCAAGGGTACGCACTCGCTCAAGGCCGGCGGAGAAATACGCTTCAACTCCAGCCGAACTCAGTTCAGCAGCCCCGGCAACGTGTTTTTCTCCAACTCCAAAATGGCATCTGTCGTAGCCGGCGGCGCCGCGCCGGGCGCGCCTCTGTTGATATCCGGTCCGACAGCAATTGCAAACACGAATCCGGCCATGTCGGGCATTCAGACCAACGATGCCAATCGCGCACGGAACCTGCTGAATCTGCTGTCCGGTTCGCTCCAGTCGATCAACAACACCTACATGTTGACCGATCCGAAAGCGACTGCATTCTCCGACTACCGGCAAAGCCCGCTTGCCATGAACGAACTCCGGCAGAGGGAATTCAGTATGTTCTTCAAGGACGACTACAAGATCGCCCGGGACCTCACGCTGAACCTTGGCGTCCGGTACGACTGGTACGGCGTTCCTTTTGTCGCGTCCGGCTTGACTGTGGCGCCGGTGGGCTCCGCATTTGGCTATTCCGGCAACGACTTCTCAGGCTGGATGGTTCCCGGTGCGCGCAAAGGCGAAGACACAACGCTGCAGTTCGTGGGACCGAATTCTCCGAATGCGGACAAAACGGTCTACAAAAACGACAACAATAACTTCGGCCCTGCGGTTGGTTTCTCGTGGCAGCTCCCGTGGCTGGGCCGAGACAAAACCACGCTTCGCGGTGGATATCAAATCACGTTCCAGGGCGGCGGACGCTTCAACGCTCTCGAAGGAGCGCTTGCCAACCCTCCAGGCCGGACGTATCCAGGCACCTATACGGGTGACAGCTCCAATCTGTATCTGGATCTCTCAAGAGTAGCGTCCTACCTCCCCACGCCGATTCCGGTACAGCCGATGGCTCCGATTCCGATCACCGATCGGAACACGGCCATCAGCTTCTTCGATCCGAACTACACCTCGCCCTACACGCAGAACCTCACACTCCAGATCACGCGTTCGATCAGCAACACCATGACACTGGATGTCCGCTACATCGGAACGCTTTCGAAGAAGCTCTACACTAATGTCAACTTGAACAGTCCGAACTTCCTCTACAACGGACTGATCGCCGAGTTCGACAAGATCCGGACCGGCGGCGAATCCATGCTGCTGGATCAGATGTTCAGAGGCATCAACATCTGCGCCGCCGGCTGCGCCGCCGGCCAAACCTATGGACCCGTCGGAGACCCGGGGCAGACAGCCGCATACCAAATGCGCTCGAGCGGGACGTTTCAGGGCAACCTGGCAAACGGCAACTACTCCGCTATCGCCGCTTCGCTGAACACGTTGAACTATGTGAAAACGGCAACAGCGAACCAGAGCCTTCCCAATGTTCCGTCGACGGTTCGCGGCTCGGTTCTTCGGTTCAACGGTTTCCCGGAGAACTTCATCGCGACGAATCCGCAGTACAGCAACGTGAACTATCTGTCCAACATGTCGAGCAGCAATTACCATTCGCTGCAGGCGGAAGTCACAGTCCGCCCGACCCGCGGAATCACGGGCTCGGCGAACTACACCTGGAGCAAGAATCTGGGTTACGGCACGGGGTTCACGAATCCCCTCGATCGTCGTCTGGATTACACAATCGTCAACAACAACCATCCCCATGCTCTGCGGAGCAACGCCGTCTTTGAACTTCCGATCGGACCCAACAAGCCGATTCTGGGCAACAGTTCCGGCGTCCTTGCCCGCGTCTTCGAGAAATGGCAAGTGGGTGTCATCTACACACTCACGACCGGCAACTGGAACACGATTACGACGAACAATTCGCTCTACGCGAATGGCGTACCGGACATCGTGAATGCCGAACTCTTCGCAGAGCTCATGGAAGACAAGGGAGTCCGTTGGGGCGTCCCCGCATCCAACAACTCGCTGCTCGAGGGTCGTTTCTTTGATCCGGCGAAGTGGGTGAAAGTCGCTGATCCGCAATGCGGGACGGTAACGGCTGCGCAAAACCTGAACGGTGGCGCGGTTGCGCGCTGCACGCTGCAGGCATTGGCGAGAGTGACTCCGAACGGAAACGTGATCGTCCTGCAGAATCCTCAGCCGGGCGTTCGCGGCAATCTCGGCCGCAACGTTTTCCGCGATCAGGCCCAGTTCCGGTTCGATGCAAACCTCAGCAAGGCGTTCGCAGTCGCGGAAGGCAAGAATATTCTTTTGCGGGCGGACATTCAGAACGTCATGAACCATCCTCAACCCGGTGGCGCAAGCTTGACGATGAACTCGGCCAATGCCGCTACACCCTTTGGCCAGATCACCACGAAGACCGGAACCCGGACGATTCAGGGTCAGCTCCGCTTCACGTTCTAAGATCAACCTGTTCGTAACAACGGGCCGCGAATAATCGCGGCCCGTTTGCTTTTGGTGACGATGACAGAGAAACCCAAACGCCGGTCACGATATCGCGGCAAGAACCCGCGGCACTTCGCGGAAAAATACAAAGAGCTCGCGCCGGAGCGTTATGCGGACGAGGTCGCGAAGGTTGTCGCCAAAGGCAGGACGCCGGCGGGAATGCATCTGCCCGTCATGCTTCGAGAGGTATTGGAGGTTCTTCGACCGAACGCCGGTGATCTCGCCATCGACTGCACGCTGGGTTATGGCGGTCATGCGGAAGCACTGCTCTCCGCGATTCAGCCCGGCGGTCGATTGATCGGCCTCGACCTCGATCCCATCGAACTCCCGAAAACCGAAGCGCGGCTGAGGGCGCTTTGTTTTGGTCCTGAAGTTTTCGTGGCACGACGCACGAACTTTGCAGGCCTTGCGAGGATGTTGACCGAGCGCGCCGACATCATTCTTGCCGATCTCGGAATCTCATCGATGCAGATGGATAATCCCGAACGCGGGTTCACCTACAAGTTCGAAGGCGCGCTGGATCTGCGGATGAACCCGCAGCGCGGCCAACCGGCGAGTGCTCTCCTTGAGGAACTTGATGAGACGGCTCTGGCCGATCTGCTTGTTCGAAATGCCGACGAACCGGCTGCGGAACGGCTGGCCAGGGCCATTCTGAAGTCCCGTGTTGAAACTACGACACAGCTTGCCGGTGTGATTCGGCGCGCCGGTGGCGACGACGACGCGATCCGCCGTGTCTTCCAGGCACTGCGAATCGAAGTCAATGATGAGTTCGGCGCTCTCGAGTCCTTCCTTCGAGATCTTCCGCTGTGTCTCAAGCCTGGAGGACGAGTCGCCATTCTGACGTTTCACTCCGGTGAAGACCGGCGCGTGAAGAAGGCGTTTCAAGCGGGCGACCGCGCCGGCGCCTACTCCGAGATCGCGCACGACGTCATTCGCGCCACCGCCGAAGAAATCCGAGCGAATCCACGCAGCCACAGCGCGAAGCTGCGCTGGGCTATCCGGAGCAGCGATGAATATAATGGCTCGTGATCGATAACGAAGAACTCGCCAATACCCTGAGAGCGTTTGCCGCTGAAAGGAACTGGGACCAGTTCCACACACCAAAGAACCTGGCCATTTCGATCTCCACGGAAGCCGCCGAACTGCTCGAGATCTTTCAGTGGTCGCGCGGAGAAAAAGACTGGAACGAAACGCAAGACCCGGCCATCCGCAGCCGAATCGAAGATGAACTTGCCGACATTCTGCTGGGCGTCATTCGTTTCGCGGATAAAGCCGGCATCGACCTCGCTGCTGCCGCGACTCGAAAGATTGCCGCCAACGCCGCCAAGTACCCAGCGTCACAATTCCGCGGTTCAGACCGCAAATATGACGAATAGATCACATCGAGGCGAATTCCCCTCCTTAGAGAAGGAGGGGTGGCTGCGCGATCAAGAAGATTTCGCGAAGCCACCTCGGCATCGCGCAGACGGGGTGGTTGGTTCAACCACCGATTAATCGGTAGTTGAACCAACCGCCCCGTCCGCTCCATCAAAGGTGGCTTCGCAGTATCTTTCTTGATGTCGCGTCCACCCCGCCTTGGCCAAGGCGGGGAATACACACCTCCGACTCTATGTGCAAAGCCGGCTTTGGCGTGATCTAGCAGCTGCAGTAAATCGCTACTCCCTCGTCGCACCGGTTTTACGGCAGAATAATGAATATGAGAATCAGGCTTGATTCGACCGGTCGCGTGATCATTCCCAAGCCGCTGCGGGATCAACTCGGCCTCTCGCCCGGTTGCTCTTTGGAGATCTGCACTCGTGATGGGCAGGTTGTAATCGAACCCGTCCCCACCATTATTTCGCTTGTGCGGAAACGCAAGCGACTCGTGGCTAGACCTGCTACTGAATTACCAACGCTCACACAGAAGGAAGTGCGCGCAGTTCTCGACGGCTCGCGGCGGAAAATTCGGGGACAGTAATGTCCCCGAATTTTCGAAACTACGGAATAGGGTTCAGCTGGCCTGGCGTGAGCAACGCTTTCCAGGAGGCGGGCAGCTTCTGCACCCAGCCGGTGTACACCAGCGGTATCGGCAGAACTCCCTGCCCTCCCATGCCGGCGTAAGCGCTCACCGTGTCATCGGACGAAGTTCCGGCGACGGCAACCAAAACAAGGCGTCCGACGATTGTGGCGTCCAGCGGTTCGCCATCGTTGTTCGGATCCGGATCCAGGATGATCAGGTCGTTGGAGAACTTGCTCGACACGTACGCGTAATAGCCTCCGCCGTTCTTCGCGCCGAAGTTCAGGCCATGACATCCGGCGCTGCAAGGAAGGATCTTCACCAGTTCATCCGTGTCCGTATCGATGATGGATATCGTTCCCGTCAGCGTGTTCGCTGTTATGACGTACTTTCCGTTCGGGCTGACCGGCGTCTGGATCGGCAGCGCCCCGGACGTCGAGAAGCCGGCGCCGGTGATCGGATCGTAGTTAGCCAACGCGCCACCGCCGAGCAACAGATTGATGTTCTTGACGGCGACATTGCCTCCGCCGCTCTTGCATGCGGGAGCACCGATGGAGACACAGGTGATCGTGCTGTCGAGATAGTTCGACACGTAATACTTGCTCGCGTCCGGCATCATCCCCGTTGCGATCGGAAGCGCTCCAGTAAGCGTTTTCTTCGCGATCGTCCCAGGCACGACGTTGATTTGTGTCGAATCGTTGGTATTCGAGTTCGGCGTCACCATCGTGTGTCCGTCGTGACTCATCCAGTGCGCGTGAGGTTGCGCCGCCTTCTCGCCCGGATACTGCGTGGACAGACGCCGGTCGATAAAGGTCGCAAGAGGACTCAACTCGGTGATGTTGTCCTCGCCATTGACACTGACGTGAACCTGATCGGTGTCCACCCGAGTCATCACGTGAGCCGGCGCTTCGCCGACGTGGATGTCCTGCACCAGAGCGCCGGTGACTCGATCGAAAACGGTGAGCCGCGTGTCGAACCACTGCGTCTGATAAATCACGGTCTGATTGATGTCCGTCCACATGTTGTGCGGGTTATTCATGTTGATGGACGGCAGAGAGACCTTCTTTGTGACTTGCCACGTCGTCGCATCCACCGCGGTCGCGGTGCCGGGCTTCGATTTGCTGGCCGTTTTTTCGTATTCGGTATCGACCCAGACCTCGCCCACACCGGGTGTTGCCGGCAATGACGGTCCCGCAATCGGAAGATTGTTGCCATATCGGGCTTCGAGCACCGTCTTCAGGTCGACCACCGCGCCGCCAGTGATACGGATCGGAACGCCTGCCGGGTAATTGATCGTCCAGGTCAGGCCGGGATTGGTCAGAGGATTATGGTCCTGGTAATTCGCGGGATTCGTAATCAGGAAGAATGCGCGCAACAACCGGGTAGCCAGGTCGCTGCTGGTCGGCACGGTTATGCCGTTGACGAGTGAAATGTTCTCACCCAGATCGAGGCCCGGCGTCGCAGGATTGTCGACAACCGCTGCGGCAAGCATGAACGGGTGGATCTTGCATACGAACACATACAGTCCGGGATCCTTCAGGTTTACGGTTCTGGAAGAATTGCGGAATGCTTCGCGCTGATCGAAGGGCATGTGCTGGGCGCCCTGCGGGAACACCAGGCTGGTGAACGAGTGCACCGTGTTGGTCTCGGCTGACACCGAGATTTTGATCGGCGTGTTCGGCTGGACAACCGCCAGAGACTCGGTCCCGGCGGGAACACATCCTTCTCCAACGCACTTGAACCATGGACCGACATCATCCGTGGCGATGAAATTGACGACATTAGCGGATTGGACAAGCCAATCTCTCAACGGCGCAGCAGCGGCGAGAACCAGCAGGAACGCAATAAGAACGCACAAACGTCTCGACATGGATGTCTCCTTTTGAAGCCATCAGGGAGGGTCTACTTCGTATATCCAGCGTGATGGGTTGGGCAGACGATACCCTTTGCCGGAAAGGCGTGTCAAAACACTTTTCTGTCAATAGTGTGGAAAGAAAGACGGAAGGAATTCGACCGGGCCCATGTCCAGCAGATGCCGGGCCCGGTCTGTCGACTGTCCTATCGAGCGGCGGGTAAGGAAGGCGGAATGCCTTTGTCCGCCATCAGCTTTTCCAGAAGCGCGACGGTTTTGGGAAATGACTCCGCGGCTCCACGGGCTCCATTGCCGGTGCCTCTCGCGAGATCGATCGCCATTCGGCCGTTGACGTCTTTCGCTGCGAGGTCCGCTCCGTTCGCGACGAGAAACTCGACGAACTTATCGAAGCCGCGAGCGGCTGCGCCGTGGAGGGCCGTTTCGTTCGGGATCGCCAATGCGCTCGGCATCTGGCTTCCGCGACGGGTCGCGCCCGCTGCAGCCTGTGCGCGCGCGGCTGCGCCGTCGGGAGTAGCGCCGGCTGCGGCTCCACCGGGGGCACCACCGCCAGCACCGCCACCGCCACCAGGACCGCCGCGGCCTCCACCTGCACCTCTCGGCTCAGTCATGGATCGGGCATTGATTTTGGCGCCGGCATCGAGCAGCAGTTTCATCGTAGCGAGGATGCCTTCATCCGTGCGGTTGCGGCCCCGTGTGACTCGCGCGCCGAAGTCCACACCGGCGGCGGCCATCAACGGCGTGATGCCTTCCTTGCTCGGCAGATCGACAAGCGCTTTGTGCTTCAGCAGGAGTTCCACGAACTTCGCGTCGCCTGCGCGTGCGGCCCGAAGCAGAGGTGTCGCACTCTGCGCGAGCATTCCGTCGCCGCCGCGATCTTGCGGGACGTTGCGATACGGCGGCCTGCGTTTCAGTTGGATGTTCGGATTCGCACCGGCTTCGAGCAGTTGCCGGGCGACGTCCAGAGCCGTGAGTGGGTCTTCACTGGGAATAGTCACCACAGCGCCGTTGCCCATGACCGGAAGCGTGCTGACGTCCGCCGCCATGTAGACAGGTGAACGTCCGAAGAGATCCCATTTGTCGAGATCCGCTCCGGCTTTGATCATGTACGAGGCAAAACTGTAGTGCTGGTTGAGCAGCGCCATGGTCATCGGCGTCAGTCCATCCGGATCCTGAAGATCGGGATCCGCCTTCGCCTCCATCAGCGCCCTTGCGCATTCCACGCAGCCTTCGCGAGCGGCATACAGCAAAGGAGTGAACCCGCCCTTGTTCATGTCTTTCGGACGCGGTTCCGTGATGACTTTTCGTTCCCACTGCCGGACGACGCCGTGAGCATTCACGTCCGCGCCGCGGGACGCCAGGAGCTTCACCATCTCGGCCTGGCTCTGCGCGGCGGCCCACATGATTGCCGACTGTCCGCCCCACTTCTCTATGGCGTTCACGTCGGCGCCGGCATCCAGAAGCCGTCTCGCCGCATCGATCTTGCCGCTGCGCGCGACAGCCATTAACGGCGTTTCGCCTTCCGGAGTTCTGGTATTGGGATCGGCTCCGGCTTTGAGCAGAGCATCGACGATCGGTGCCGAACCAATGATCGCGGCCTCGGTGATCGCCGACGTGCCGAACTGATTCTTCAATTTCACGTTCGCGCCGGCCTTGATCAACGCCTGCACGAGCGCGAGATCGTCATTGTGGGAGGCCCACATGATCGCCGTGGTTCCGTCCAGGCTGGCAGCATTCGGATTGGCGCCCTTCTCGGCCAGCAGCTTTAAAACGGTTGCGCGATCGCCGGATTCGGCTGCATCGAGCAAAGACGTCGTTGCGGGCGCCGCGATCATCGTTGCAGCGATCGAAAGGGCCGCAACCGCGGCCGCACAACCTGCGAGCTTCCGCATACTAGACCTCCGAGAGAATACCGGCGCTGTCGCCGATCGACTTCACGGGAATGTTGTTCCTGTCGAAGATGGTCTGCAGCAGATCGGCAAACCGTGAATCCTGGGCATACTTCACGTGCTGGCCGCCCTTGATCTTTCCATGCGCGTGGCCGAGCAGAGCCGCCGGCAACGGATCGTTGTTGTGACGGTCGCTGTTGCTCATGTTGCTGCCGAACAGGATCGTGGAGTGATCAAGGACTGAGCCATCGGCTTCCTTAGCTGCCTCGATCTTCTTGATGAAACCTGCAAAGACCTCGGTGTGGTACTTCTGGATCTGTACCAGCTTGTCCTGTTTCTGCGGATTGTTCCCGTGATGCGAAAGCGGATGGAACCCTTCTGCGATAGCGAGGTTCGTGTACGTGCGCATGCTGGCTTCGCGATCGAGGCTGAACGTAATGACTCGGGTGATATCCGCCTGGAAGGCGAGCGCCATGAGATCGAACATCAGTTTGAAGTGTTCCGTGAGGTCGTTCGGCGTTCCGACCGGCGCATCCGGAATGTTCAAGGACGCGGTGTCCTGTTTGGATGCCATCTGCACGCGGCGTTCGATCTCGCGAACGGAGTCGAGATAATCGCTGACGACGATCCGATCTTTCACGCCGAGGCTGGACTGCAGCCGGTTGGCTTGTCCCTTCACGCGGTCCAGGATGCTGCCGGTTTCGTGCAGGATCGCGGCGCGCTCCTTGTCCGTATCGCCCTGGCCGAACAACTTCTGGAATACGGCGCGGGGATTGCTTTCCTGTGGCAGCGATTGTGTCGCGGTTCTCCATGCGAGTCGCGCTCCACCCTGCGCTGTTGTGAGTTCCAGCGAAGGCAGGCGCGTCTCCTGGCCGACATGACGCGCGATGAACTGATCGGCCGTAACGCCGGCATCGGGATTCGCAAGACCGTGTTCCCACGGTTTCACGCAGCTGAGCCACGTCATTTCGATATAGCCATGGGGCTCGGGGGATTCGGCCGGTTTGTTCCGCAAACCGGAGATGATCGTCAGGTGCTTCCGGAACGGCGTCAACGGCTCGAGGATCGGCGACATCGTATAGTCGGTACCGGCTTCCTTCGGCACCCATCGGTCCATGATCGCGCCGTGCGGGAAACCGACAAAGGCGAACCGCTGCGGTGTCTTGCCGGCCGCGGTCTGGGCCCATGCGGTTGTTGCGGGGTTCATTGCATCGAGAAGCGGAAGAGCGATGCTGGCACCAATGCCCTTTAACACCATGCGACGTGAAACGTGCTTTTTGCTGATATACATTTGGTTATCTCCGTTATATACCGCTTTGAAAATTATTGAGCTTTCGCTACCGCTGCAGCAGGCTGAGGCGCCCGCCGCATCTTGAACTGTTCACTTCGAACGACGCTTTGAACCAGCGCCGAAAATTTGTAATTACCGTTGGCTGAACTGCGCACCATCTTTCGGACGGTCGGCATGTCGTAAGGCTGAAGCGTCCGGCCGGTGGCATAGACCAGCAGACCTTCCGCAAACGTTTGCACAAACTGATCGGGCCGTCGAAGGAGCGCACTGCGCAGATCATCGGGTCCTTTGAGCGGCGTGCCGTCGGGCAGTTCGCCCGAAGAATCGATCGCGGCGCTGGCAAAACGATCACGTTCTCTCCACATGCCGGTCGCATCGAAATTCTCGAGCGCGAAGCCGAGCGGATCCATGACCGCGTGGCAGGCCGAGCACGTCGGGCTTGCGCGATGTTTCGCGATCATTTCGCGAACCGTCAGCGCCTTTGTCGTACCGATATCTTTTTCATCGAGCGTCGGAACATTCGCCGGCGGCAAAGCAGGAGGCACACCCTGAATATGTTTCAGGATGAACGCACCGCGAAGAACCGGCGATGTGCGGTTCGGATATGCCGCTGCCATCAGAACGGCGCCTTTGCCGAGGAGACCCCATCGCGTGGAGTTCCTGAGTTCGACGCGCCGGAAACGATCGCCTTTGACGTCCGTGATTCCGTAGTGAAGCGCGAGCCGTTCATTGAGATATGTGTGATTGGCTTTCAGCAGATCGACGACGCTGCGATCTTCGCGGAAGATGCTGTCGGAGAACAGCGTCAGTTCTTCCCGGAATTCCGATCGCGGATCGCTTCGGCCGGACGCATACGGGAAGACGTCGTTATCGGGAACGATCTCGCTCAACCGTTTCATGTCGAGCCATTGATGGACGAAATTGCTCGCCAGCGTGATCGATCGCGGATCGGCCAGCATGCGCGTCACCTGCTTGTCGAGCACGGCGGGAGTACTCAGAGTACCTTTGATGGCAAGGTCGAGCAGTTCGTCGTCGGGGATCGAGTTCCACAGGAAGAAGGACAGGTTCGATGCGAACTCGATATCGCTGATGTTATACGTCTGACCGGCGCTCAATCCTGCCGGCAAGCGCTCGCCGCGATACAGGAAGAAGGGACTCGCCAGGAGGCCGGTGAGCGTGCCTCGGATACCGGCCTCAAAACCGCCCTCTTTTTCGCCGTCCTTGAAATACACGAGAAGTTCATTCACGTCCTGTTCGGTGACCGGGCGACGGTATGCGCGCCTGGCCAGCGTCGAGATGATTTTCTTTGCGCAGGGTTCCGCGGCATCGCCCTTATCGACATGGCAGCTGAAGATGCGATCGCGGCTCGGCGTCGAACCGATGCCGGCTGCACCGAACGGTCCGAGAAGCTGGAAGGAGTTCACGCGGTACAAGCGATCCTGCCCTCCGCCGGGCGAGAACACCTGAATCTGATCATCCGACTCCGCGAAGGTCTGGCGCTTGAAAGCCACGCCGATCTTGTGCGGTCCCGCCTTTGCGGCGAACTTGATGTTCTTCAGACGGGCATTGACTCGATCCAGGGCGCCACTCTGCACCTGGTCGTAGAGTTTCATGTCTTCTTCACCGCCGACGACAGTCTGATACACAAGCTGATTGTCGACCGTGACCACCAGCGGATTCTCGTACTCCATGCCGTTGCCCCAGATGTGGGTGGCCATGTCCGCGATGTTGATGACGTATTCGCCATCCGACGGAAGATCGACCTTCGCGAGAATACCTCCGCGCGTTCCAAGAGGAAGACCTTCGACGTGCGTCAACTGATTGCCGGGACCGGCGCGGAACGTCCAGCCCGAGGGTCTTGCATCGGGCCGGCCCAGCGCCTTCACGGCCACTGCGCGGCCTGCGATCACGTATTGCTCAATGAAGGACGGCGATACCTGGAGGGCGGACGCGATGTTGTCGAAACCTTCTACCGTGTCATCTTCGGGCAGAACGGTGTTCGCGTCGAACTCGACCGCCAGTAGATCGCGAACCGCGTTGTTGTATTCCTTCCGATTCAGCCGGTGCAGCACGACCTTGTCCGGAACATGCGCTTTCGTCGTAGCGGCCTTATCCAGCGAATCCTCGAGCCATGCGACAAGCGAGTCGAGCTGCTTCGCATCCGGCTGTTTGGAACCCGGAGGCGGCATGACACGCCCGCGCACCTTGCGAATGGCCTTCTCGAAAACCTCAGCATGTTCGCCGATGGTTTCCAGCTTCAGTCCGTCAAAACTCACCCCGGCAGTCTTGGCGCGGTCGTTGTGGCAACCGGCGCAATACGTCTTGATCGTGGCCAGTTGCGTCTCGGCTGCGGAAGCTGGAGCGGCGGTCTGAGGCGCAACACGTGGACCGGCAGTGAATACCGCGGCGAGTGAAGTGATGATGATCAGCGCGATCAGGTTCTTTGTGAAATGTCGCATCATTTATGCATCCGGTGATAAATAGGCCCAAAGACTTTCGAAACAACGACGCACGAAGACGTCGCCGTTGCCCATCTTGTCGTCGAATTCCTTTGTCGGCTTCGCTTCAACAGCTTCGTTTGGACCGCGGCCTCTGTTGAGCATCTGAGTGAGTCGATCGTAGATCGTTCCGTACATGTCCAGCTGCGTTTTGAGATCCGCCAGGCTGAGTGTCCGTCCGCGCGCCGGCACGATGCGGGTTTCAGGATTCGCCACCGACTGCAACCGCTGAATGCCGCCGACGATGCCGCCGATCCATCCACCGGTCCACCAGTCGACGACAGGCCAGCCTTCGCCGGACAATGCATCACCCACGACGAGGACGTTCTGCTGCGGAAAGTAAACGTACATGTCGCCATCGGTGTGAGCTGCGTCGGAGATGTAGCCGTAGCGAACGCCCGAGTCGAGTTTGCCGGAATCGTAGAAGGTTTTATTCGGCTGCGCGATCTTCGGCAGTTTCGCGAAACGCTTCCCGTCCCACGGCCACGCGACGTTCTGCTGCAGCCAAAGCCGCGTGTTTTCCTGCGAGATGATGGTCGCGCCGGCTTTGCCGAGCCGTTCGTTGGAGCCTGTCTGCTCGGGATGCCAATGCGTGTTGAAAAGCGTGCGAACCGGGCCTGCGCCCGGCAGTGCCGCAACCGACTTCATAAGCGCATCGGCACCGGCAGCCGATCCGCCGTCGACGAGCACGACGCCGCCGGCAGTCGTTTGCGCGACAACATTTGCTTCTCTAGGAAGCGTCAGAATATAGAGGTCGTCGGCTAGTTTCTGCGTGTTCGCGGCACCGGTTTGAGCGAGTGCCGAAAGCCGCATGATCGGCGCGCCCAGGATGGCGCCCGCCGCGGCCATTAATAATTGTCTACGTGTTTGATCCACCGCGATTTGTCCTTAACGAGTTAGGCCACAACTTATATCAGCATTTACCCCCTTAAATCACTGAGAAATTAAGGGCATGCGAGTATTTTTACGAAGGCTGATATGGCTGATTTCGGACGCGGCATCTATCCGGTACATCGTGCCTTTTGTTTCAGCGTAATAGATCGCGCCAGGCATCCAACACCCCGAAAGGGGTGTAGGGAAATTAGCCGGAGGTAAGCGCGAAGCGCGCAACCTCCGGAATTGGGTCTTGCGTGCCCCTCGCACCCCGGCCGGGGTGCGGGGACCTGGTGCTTGATCGTGACCGGAGGTGGCTCGCTACGCTTCGCTCACCTCCGGCTAATCTCCAGGCCATCCCTTCGGGGTGATGATGTGCGTCAAGTAGGTTATTGCCCTCGCGAAGCGCGAGCAGTGTAAGCTCAGCTCAAAAATGTTGTCGATCGTCGATTAATTCGGCAGTTCGTCGCGATGGACGTGCGCGCATGACAAACGCGACGGATGATGAACACCACTATGGACAGACTTCATCAGGATCTCGTCATTGCCCTCCGCCGATTGCGTTCCACGCCAGGCTTCACTCTGGCGGCCATTCTCACGCTCGCGCTTGGAGTGGGCGCAAACACGACCATTTTCAGCGGAGTCAACGCGCTCCTTTTCCGGCCGATGCAGGTCGACCGTCAGGAGGAACTGGTCACGCTCGATTTCGTGGGAAACAACGAGGGCATCCCGCTGCAGTCTTATCCCAACTATCGGGATCTGCGCGATCGCAACGATGTACTTGCGGGGCTTGTGGCGTACAGACCGTACCTGATCGGCTTCAGCCGGACCGGCGAAACCAGTTCGCGAGTTCTGGTCTTCGAGGTTTCGGGAAACTACTTCGATGTGCTCGGCGTGAAAGCCGCTCGAGGCCGCCTGATTGGCGCCGCCGATGACGTCACGAAGAACGGACATCCTGTTGTTGTCGTCAGCCACAGCTTCTGGCAACAGCGGCTTGGTTCCGACCCGAACGCCGTTGGTTCGACGGCCAAACTGAACGGCCTCACATACACCATCATCGGTGTAGCGCCTGCGGGCTTCTTCGGCACCGAGCTCATGTTGAATCCGGACGTCTTCGTTCCGATTGCCATGCAGGCCCGGATGGAACCGGGCGACGACTGGATGGAAGAGCGGAGATCACGAAACATTTTCGTTCTGGGACGATTGAAATCCGGAATCGCAATGGCACGCGCCGAAGCCGGACTCGACTCCGTTCTTGCGCAACTGGCGCGCGAGTTTCCCGAAGCAAATGAAGGCTGGCACATCTCTTTATCGCGTCCTGGCCTCTTCGGCGCCCTTGTACGCGGGCCGATGGTGGGCTTTTCAGCCGTACTGATGAGCGTTGCAGGCATGGTCCTGCTGGCAGCGTGCGTCAATATCGCCAGCCAGCTTCTGGCGCGCGCGGCCGACCGTCGCAAGGAAACTGCTGTCCGAATGGCGCTCGGCGCCGGCCGCACCGATCTGATCCGGCAACTGTTGACGGAAAGCAGCATTCTCTCAATCGTTGGTGGCGTAGTCGGATTGTTGATAACCGTATGGCTGGCTCAGCTGTACGCAGCGTGGCGCGCGTCGACGCAATTGCCGATTCAGGATCTCCGCATCGACGGCAACGTGATGCTATTCGCAGCGATCGCGTCCGTTGTGACCGGCATCCTCTCCGGAATTGGACCGGCGTTACGGTCGACACGCAGCGGCGTCGCTGCATCCTTGAAGGAAGAGAGCATCATCGAGAGTTTGAAAGGCTGGCATTTGCGGGATGCACTCGTGATCGCGCAGGTTGGCCTTTCCGCCGTATTGCTCGTCGGCTCCGTGCTCGTCGTCCGGAGCCTGCAGAACGCGCTCAATGTGAAACTCGGTTTCGAGCCGCGGCATGCCGTGGTCGCTTCCTTCGATATGGGCTTCCAGGGTTACGATCGTGCCACGGCAAAACAATTCGATGAACGGCTTATCGAAAGAGTTCGGTCTTTGCCCGGCATCGAGTCCGCAGGGTTGATCAATGGACTCCCGCTGACGCTGGCGATTTCGAACTGCTACATCTATGTCGAAGGTAAGCCGGCCTTGCGCGATGCCGATACTCGAATGGCCGCGCGATACTGGACCAGTCCAGGCTATTTGCGAGCCGCGCAGACTCGATTGATCGCGGGCCGCGACTTCGATACGAGTGACGAGACGGATCGATCACGCAGCGTGCTGGTAAATCAGACATTCGCGCAGGAACTCTTTCCCGGTGAAAACCCTCTCGGCAAGCGATTCCGTTATTGTGATCGCAACAGCGACCCGCGCGAAATCGTCGGTGTCGTCGAAGACGGAAAGTATCGGTCCCTCGGCGAGTCTCCGCTGATCGCCGTATTCTCGCCGCTTGCACAATATCCCGGGTTGCAGCGGAACATCATTGCGCGATCGTCGCTGCCAGAAAGTGATGTAGTCGGCATGGTACGGCGCGCGGTGCAGGAACTGGATCCGTCGATGGCTCTCTTCGACGCCGGCAGCGTGACCGACATTCTCGCCTACGCGCTATTGCCTGCGCGCGTGACCGCCACGGCCCTTGCCGCGTTCGGCCTGCTGGCCGTGGTGCTCACTGCGACCGGTGTATACGGCGTCATGGCGTACGCCGTCTCGCGCCGCGTACGTGAAATCGGAATCCGGATGGCGCTGGGAGCGTCGCCGGCGAACGTTCTGCGCCTCGTGCTGGGTCGCGCGATAATGCTGATCACGGTCGGCACTGTGGGAGGGCTTCTGCTGGCGCTCGCAGCGGGCCGTCTCTTCAATCCGATTCTTTATCAAGTCAGCGCGACGGATCCGCTGACGTACATTCTGTCGATCGCGTTGCTGGTGACGATCGCCGCGATCGCCTGCATCGTTCCGGCGCGGCGCGCGATCCGCGTGGATCCAGTCAACGCAATCCGGGCGGAGTGAGAGCCTACTTACCGGTCGCTCGGATTCTCGCTGAGGTTGTGCAATTCTCGACGACGCTGAAGTAGCGCGCGACCGCTTCCCTGCCGACATCGTACGGATTCGCCGTACCCGGCTTGCGGGCTGCGGAAGTGTGCGATCGGAAGTATCCATTGTCGAATTCAGTGTGATTCGACATGAGCGCTGTCGCGCCGAACTCGGCAGCGGCTTTGGCCAGCTTGTTCGACGATGCGAGGTATGTCTCGTAATAGGCGGCATTGCCGTTGAACGGGATCGCAGTTCCACCGACGTATGCAAATCGCAGCGGCTTGCCGTTGTCCTTCACTTCAAACAGGAAAGAAAGCGTGCCTGGAGTATGTCCGGGCATGGTGACGATCTGCACGGACGCATCCCCTGCGGAGATCTTCATCCCATCCTTGCCGGCGACGTCGCGCTTCGGCTTGCCGCCGGGACGATTCGTCGATTGATCGACCGCGTCCCAGTCTTCGGCGCCGTACACCAGACGCACTCCTGGAATTTCATCCTGCAGCAGCTTCGCGCCACCGTCGTGATCGCCGTGCGCGTGAGAAAGAAGAACGTACTTGATCTTGCTCGTGTCAAGACCAAGCTTCTTCATGCCGCCGATGATCTCGTCCTGCGTGGCGTATTCGAACAGCGCTTCGATGACGATGATGCCCTCGCTGCCGACGATCGCCCATGCGTTGTGGACCTTCGTGCCGAGGAAGTAGAGATTGTCGGCAACCTTCGCGGGCTCGGCATACCACGTCTCACGCGCCGGAGTTCCGCGCGCGGGCGATGCTGCCCGGGCCGGCGCGGCTCCGCGCGGTGGAGCGGGCGGCGGCGGAATACAGAGGCGCAGGAACGTTCCGGCCCAATCCAGTCCCGCAGCGTTCTTCGCCGCACTCACAAGGCCGTCGACAGTAGCCGGTGGCGCCTGCGCGAAGCCGGCAAAATGTAAGGTTGCGACTAACACAACTACGCCAATGCCGATTGCAAGTGACTTCATCTGTGTCTCCGTGACTCTGTGGTTGATTACGTTTTTGAACGGACGACTAACTCTTGATCGCCTTCCGGTCTTTCAACTCGAGCGCGAAAATCCGGCTCTTGCGGGCGTGATTGTAGGTCTCGCGTTTGCGGGCAGGCAAGCTGTCGAGATCGATTTCGACAAATCCCAACTGCTCGAACCAGTCGACGGTACGCGTCGTGAGCGCGAAAACCCGCGTCATGCCAAGTTTCACGGCTTTCTCGACCAGATACGACACGATCTTGCGCCCCATGCTCAGGTGCTTGTAGACCGGATTCGTAGCGATGGCCGCAATCTCCGCCTGGCCTTCGCCGAAATCGTGAAGAGCGCCGCAGGCGTGAACGACATCGTCAATCGAATACACGACGAAGTCGCCATGCTTCGCGAGAAGATCTTTATCGGTGCGTTTGATGAGGATGCCTTCTTCGACCAGCGGCTGCATGAGACGCAGGACGTCACCGATGTCGTCGGACTGCATGGGACGTATTGACTCGTAGTCATTATTCCCGTAGATCATCGTGCCGATTCCGAGGTTCGAGAAGATCTCTCGCAGGATCGCTCCCTCCATCCGTCCATCGACAACGTGCGCGCGCTCGGTTCCTTTGCGGCAGGCCGTCAGAGCGAGCGAGAGGTACTTCAGGTCGGGATCGGGGTTATCGGCATTGAGATTCAGAACCTCTTCGGCTTCTTCGAGACTGAGCCGCGCGACGCGTCCATCGCTGTTCTTGACCAGGCCTGGAGGCAGATTGAATCGCGTATCCATGAAGCCGTCGCTGTCGGTGACGAAGAACAACTTCTCGGCCTGCAGCGCCTCCGCGACCGCGAGCGCGATGTCGTCGCTGGACAAGTTGTAGGGCTTACCGGCGGCATTCCAACCAATGCAGGGAAAAATCGGAATCATGCCCTGATTGAGAAGCTGTTGGAGAGGCTCCTTGAGAATCTTCTCGACGCGGCCGGAATTCTGAAAGTCCACGCCATCGACCACACCGATGCCGCGAGCCCGTATGAAATTTCCGATCACGGCATTGGCCTGGAACGCGGTCAGCAGCGTCATCAGCCGGTTGGCTACGTCGAAGGCCGCCATCCTTATGAATGGAATTGCATCTTGTGTCGCGATCCGAACGCCGTCCCGATACTCACTCTCGATGTCGTATTCCTTGAGCACGGCATCGATCCATTCGCGCGCTCCCGGAATCAGAATGATCTCGATGCCGGTAGCGCTCAGCATCGCAAGATCCTTCATGAGCTGCGGAAAGTGCGGCGCGTTAAGTATTGGATAGTCGATCTTCAGGACGATGGTCTTACCGTCGAACCGGTTCTGGTAATAGAAGACTTCCCGGATCAGGTCGACCTGTTCCCGGTGCTTGATCTCGTCCATGGGCACACTTTAGCAATTAATGGTCTGCAGGTTTTCGGAAATCTCACCTGTGTCGAACCGGCGCTCAGCGCGAACGCGTCTGCTGACGTAACCTGTCGCGTGCTTCGTGGTATTCCGGAACGGGGAGGAGATTGGCTGCTGCTTCGTATTCCTTCAAGGCACGATCGAGATCGCCCTTTTTCTCCAGCGCCCGCCCCAGACCATAATGTGCGCCGGCTAGGCGAGGCGCTGAGCGCACCACCTGTTCATACTCGGCTATCGCGGCGTCGAGATTTCCGGATCCGTCGAGCCACCTCGCAAGGCTAAATCGGGCATCGGAGTCTTTGGGATTCAGAGACAGTCCCTGCCGGTATGCGTCGATCGCAGTGGGCACGTCGCCGTCCATCCCGAGCGCATCTCCCAGACTGATATGCAGACGTGCGGCGGAAGGACTGAATGAAAGAGCCTTGCGAAACGCGTCCGCGGATTGCTTGAACTCGCCGACCTCGAACAATTCACGCGCAAGGGCTTCATGAGCTTTCGGATCGTTTGGTTTCCGATCCACTGCCTCGATGAACTTCTTCAAATGTGAAGACACCGTTGTTCGGGGGCCAAGAAAATTGACCACCGTCACCGTTTGCGTTTCCCTGGGAACCGCATTGACACCGACCGGTTTGAATCGCCACGTGCGGATCGCGTCGATCACGGCCTGAATAAGCAATGGATGCCCCTTAAGCACTCGGAAGTCTTTCGTTGTGCCATCCGTCCGGACTGTGAACTCCACGTGGACCGAACCATAGACCTGTGCCTGTGAAGCAAGTGCCGGATGATTCGGCTGGTTGCCACCTATGGCCAACTGTCGTTGCACCTCCCAACTGACGCGAACGGGAGGTTCCTGAAACGGGAACACGTTTTGCGGATAGCCGAGCATCATCGACGCCGCTGCAATGACAGTGATCCATAGATTTCGCCGTGACATGGCGGCACACTCTAACACGATCGTGTTTTTACGCGAACGCTGGAAGCGACAAGCAGGTAGCACAGGCCGCCCGCTGCGGCGCCGATCGTATTCGTGGTGAGATCGACTAAAGACGAATATCGGTTTGGCAGCAGCGACTGCGTTATCTCGATCGTGAGAGAAAGCAGGAACGCGATCGAGGCAGTCCCGAGAACACTGGCCGCCGCCGAATATGCCTTCTTTCGGATGACGCCGGCCAAACCGAAGCCGAGCGGCATGAATAGCAAAATATTCCGGACCATGTCGCGCCGCTCCCACGACTCTAACGGCCTCGACAATTTTTCCTGGCCGTCCAGGTAGCCGCGGACGAGGTCACCGTCATAGGTGAAGACAACATGCGTCCATCGCCCGATGGCCGGCCAAACCTGAAACGGAC